>LWDU01033293.1_pt1 | contig 217733 bp, 184 predicted proteins | sample 727161 | NCBI WGS metagenome assembly LWDU01 (sample SAMN04566230, study PRJNA314399) | hydrothermal vent metagenome | isolation source: deep sea hydrothermal plume seawater | place: Mexico: Gulf of California, Guaymas Basin | collected 2004-07-11 | reverse complement strand
CGATGGATGAAGGCTTACGCTTTGCTATTCGTGAAGGTGGTCGTACCGTTGGAGCGGGCGTAGTTGCTAAAATCATAGAATAATAAGATTTTAAAGTTCTTTTATGAAACCAGCTTTTTGATGGAAGGCTGGTTTTGTTGTTTTTGGGCTGGTGATTTTGGGATCTCGTGGGTGGTACTGCATTTTTATGCTGCTGCAAGAAAATGCACTACCCTGTTTCTCGCAGTTTCTAGGCGGCATCGAAACGGTCTAGGGTATCCAATAAGTACGATGCTATTGAGTAAAATGGATGTAAATTAGCCAATAATTCCAATAATTCCAATAATTCCAATAATTCCAATAATTCCAATAATTATCGTAAGTATCGTGGGATATCGCAGTTTGTAAAATAGATGTTAATAAAGTCAATTGTTATCATGAAAATCGTGGTTTTCGGTCTTAGAGTTTTAAATAGGTCAAATATGCTGAAAGCCAGAGAAAAAGCGGCTTTCAGGCAAGGTTTTGCTTGACTTGAAAGTGAACCGACCTTAAAATTCGCATCCTTTTTTGGCGTTTAAAAGCTGTGCGCCCAAAAAATGGGCAGTAACTAATTAATTTTTAAGCAAAATTTTGGAGTTTTAGGTAGATGTCAAATCCGTCAGCTCAGCGAATCAGAATTCGCCTTAAGGCCTTCGATCACCGGCTGATTGATCAATCTACTCAGGAAATCGTAGATACTGCTAGACGCACTGGTGCTCAGGTCAAAGGGCCGATACCACTGCCTACAAATAAAGAGAGATTTACTGTACTGATTTCACCACACGTCAACAAAGATGCGCGGGACCAGTACGAAATTCGTACTCATAAGCGACTTCTGGATATCGTCGAGCCAACTGAGAAGACAGTTGATGCCTTGATGAAACTAGATTTGGCAGCGGGTGTGGAAGTACAAATTAGTTTAGGTTAATAGGACTAGCAGTACCTAGAAATAGAGTAGTACAGAAATACAGAAAGAAAGTAGTAAAACAAATACCAGGCAATAGAGCATTCAGTCCTCTTTGCCCTTTATAAAAGTTTTGGCGCACTGATATTTATGTCACTCATGAGTGGTGACACACATAGTGTAACGCGTCAGCGGCCATAGCGGGTTTTAGCCCCGTGCACGATGAGGTTTATAACAATGTCGATTGGTTTAGTCGGTCGAAAAAGCGGTATGACACGCGTTTTCACTGAAGATGGCACATCTATTCCTGTAACGGTTGTAGAAGTACAACCAAACCGGGTTACTCAAATTAAAACCGCGGAAACAGATGGTTATAGTGCTATTCAAGTCACTATGGGCGCGCGTCGTGCATCTCGTGTAAGTAAATCGCTTGCTGGTCATTTTGCTAAAGCAAATACAGAAGCTGGTTCTGGTCTTTGGGAGTTTCGCACTGAAGGGGAAGAAGCAGCAGAACTAGCAATGGGTAGTGAAATTAAGGTAGATCAATTCGAAGCGGGACAGAAAGTAGATGTTACCGGTACTTCGAAAGGTAAAGGTTTCCAAGGCGGTGTTAAGCGCCACAATTTTCAAATGCAAGATGCAACACACGGTAACTCAATTTCTCACCGTGCTCCTGGGTCGATTGGTCAGTGTCAAACACCAGGTAGAGTTTGGAAAGGTAAGAAAATGGCCGGTCAAATGGGAAATGTTAAAAAGACTACCCAATCTTTAGAAGTGATAAGAGTTGATCTTGATAATAATCTTCTTCTTATCAAAGGTGCCCTTCCAGGTGCTACAGGATCAAACGTTATAGTCCGTCCAGCAATTAAAACCAAAGGGTAAGCAATGGAACTTAATCTTGTATTACCCGGAAAGAAGATGGGCAAAGAAAAAATTTCATTATCTGATGAATCATTCGGTCGCGAATACAACGAGCCTCTAGTTCACCAGACAGTTGTTACTTATTTGGCTGGTGCTCGCCAAGGCAGCGTTAAGCAAAAGACTCGTTCAGAAGTGCGTGGTGGTGGACGCAAACCATGGCGTCAAAAGGGAACCGGCCGAGCGCGTGCCGGAACTATTCGAAGCCCAATCTGGCGTAGCGGTGGTGTTACCTTCGCAGCCAAGCCACAAGATCACAGTAAGAAACTTAATAAGAAAATGTACCGCGGTGCAATGCAGTGCATCCTTTCAGAGCTAATCAGGAAAGAAAGATTATTCGTAGTAAACGAATTCGCGCTGCAATCTCACAAGACCAAAGATCTGGTCAACAAACTCAAAGAATTTGAATTAGATAACGTTTTGATTGTTTCAGATCAAGTCGAGAATAACTTGTACTTGGCTGCTAGAAACTTGCACAAAGTTGACGTGTTAGATGTTGCCGGCGTTGATCCCGTTAGCTTGATTGGATTTGATAACGTGTTGATAACAGTTGCTGCTCTTAAGAAAGTTGAGGAGATGTTGTCATGACACCAGAGCGTATGTACACAGTAATTCTTGGACCTCATGTGTCAGAAAAAACGACTATCTTGGGTGAAGAAAACAATCAGTACACATTCAGAGTGGCTATGGATGCTACTAAGCCTGAAATTAAGGCGGCAGTTGAAGAAATATTCGAAGTGGCTGTCGAAGACCTTCAGGTATTGAATGTTAAAGGTAAAACCAAGCGGACCAATCGCGGTAAAATTCGTCGTCGCTCAAATTGGAAAAAAGCCTACGTAAGACTGGAAGCAGGTCATGAAATTGATTTAGCTGATGTTGGGTAGCGGGGATAAAGGGTTAAATCATGCCAGTAGTTAAGTGTAAACCAACTTCTCCAGGACGCCGATTTGTCGTCAAGGTTGTGAATCCTGACCTGCATAAGGGTGCTCCTTATGCGCCGTTGACAGCCCCCAAGCCAAAGAATGGTGGCCGCAATAATAAAGGTCGAATTACTACCCGTCACCAAGGTGGCGGTCACAAGCAGAAGTATCGAATTATTGATTTTCGCCGCAATAAAGACGGAATCGAAGCCAAAGTAGAGCGACTTGAGTACGATCCTAACCGTTCCGCGAACATTGCTTTATTGCTTTATGCCGATGGTGAGCGCCGTTACATCATTGCACCAGGCAAAGTCAGTGCTGGTGACGTCTTGATGTCCGGTGAAGACTCCTCAATAAAAGTAGGTAACTGCCTACCACTTAGAAATATTCCACTGGGTAGCACAGTCCATTGCTCGGAAATGAAACCAGGTAAAGGTGCTCAAATAGCCCGTAGTGCGGGAACTTCATTGCAGTTGGTTGCCCGTGAAGGTGATTACGCCACATTGCGATTACGCTCTGGAGAAATGAGAAAAGTACTTTCCGATTGTCGCGCGACATTGGGCGAAGTATCGAATTCAGAACATAGCTTGCGCTCACTCGGTAAAGCCGGTGCCAAACGCTGGAGAGGTGTTAGACCAACAGTTCGTGGTGTTGCCATGAATCCAGTTGATCACCCACATGGTGGTGGTGAAGGTAGAACGTCTGGTGGACGTCATCCTGTATCGCCTTGGGGCACACCGACTAAGGGTTATAAAACAAGAACTAATAAGCGAACGGATAAAATGATTGTCCGTCGCAGAAATTCAAGCCGCTAAGGCCGAATAGGGGAAACTAAGCGTGCCACGTTCACTAAAAAAAGGTCCATTTATTGATCTCCACTTGATGAAGAAAGTGCAGACTGCTGTTGAGATCAATGATAAGCGTCCGATCAAAACTTGGTCGAGACGCTCAATGATCTCTCCAGATATGTTGGGTCTAACAATTGCTGTACACAATGGCCGTCAGCATGTTCCTGTTTTCGTAAGTGAAGATATGGTTGGACACAAGCTGGGTGAATTCGCTGTTACTCGTACCTATCGCGGGCACAATGCAGATAAGAAAGTACGTTAGGGGGCTGAAATGGAAGTAAGAGCAAGATTGAAAGGCGCACGCCTCTCAGCACAAAAAGCCAGACTGGTTGCAGACCAGGTGCGTGGCAAGGCTGTCGAAGAAGCACTAGAAGTGCTGTCTTATAGCCCAAGAAAAGGTGCAGCAATAATCAAGAAAATTTTGAATTCTGCCATCGCTAACGCTGAACATAATGAAGGCGCTGATGTAGATGAACTAAAAGTATCAACGATTTGTGTTGATGAAGGTATGGCCATGAAACGCATTATGCCAAGAGCAAAAGGTCGCGCAGATCGGATTCTTAAGCGTTCATGTCACATAACAATTACGATCGCTGATAGCTAGGAGTATCGGATGGGTCAAAAAGTACATCCAACTGGAATTCGACTTGGCATAGTCAAGAAGCACACGTCTGTGTGGTATGCCGAAGGTCAAGATTATACAGACAACCTGTTGGTTGATTTGCATGTTCGTGACTTTGTTAAGAAACGATTAGCAACCGCGTCGGTTTCTCGAGTTGAAATTGAACGACCAGCACAGACAGCTAAGTTAACTATTTACACCGCGCGACCGGGTATCGTAATTGGTAAGAAAGGCGAAGATGTTGAAGCTCTGCGTGGAATTCTTACTGAAAAGATGGGTATTCCTGTTCAGATTAATATTGAAGAAATTCGTAAGCCTGATCTTGATGCTCAATTGGTAGCAGACAGCGTGGCTTCTCAGCTAGAGCGTCGAGTAATGTTTCGACGTGCTATGAAGCGCGCAGTACAAAATGCTATGCGTCAGGGGGCTGAGGGGATCAAGATACAGGTTGGTGGTCGATTAGGCGGAGCAGAGATTGCGCGCTCAGAATGGTATCGCGAAGGTCGCGTGCCTTTGCACACTTTGCGTGCAGACATCGATTATGCAACATCTGAAGCAAGCACTACTTACGGCATCATTGGTGTAAAAGTGTGGATATTTAAAGGTGAGATTTTGGATCTGGACGAGGCCGTCGTGCCCGCACAAACCCAGGCCAACTAGAGGAATAAGAACGTGTTACAACCGAAGCGCACAAAATTTCGCAAAATGATGAAAGGCCGTAATAGAGGTCTTGCACATCGTGGTAGCAATGTTGATTTTGGTGAATACGGTTTGAAAGCCATTTCCCGTGGCCGATTGACGGCGCGTCAGATCGAAGCGGCTCGTCGAGCAATGACACGACACGTAAAACGTGGCGGAAAAATCTGGATTCGTGTGTTCCCTGATAAACCAATTACTCAGAAGCCATTGGAAGTTCGTCAGGGTAAAGGTAAAGGTAATGTTGAGTACTGGGTTGCCCAGATTCAACCAGGTCGAATTATGTTTGAGATCGCAGGTGTTGATGAAGTTCTTGCGCGTGAGGCATTTTACCTTGCTGCGGCAAAACTTCCTTTTGAAACAGCCTTTGTTAAGCGGACGGTAATGTAATGAAAGCGAACGAATTGAGAGAAAAATCCGTAGAGGAGCTGCAATCTCATTTGCAGACACTTTACAAAGATCAGTTTAACAATCGCATGCAGCACGGCACTGGACAGCTAGGTCAAGTTCATTTGATCGGTGATGTGCGCAGAAGCATTGCCAGAGTCAAAACTATTATTACTGAAAAACAGAGAAGTGGATCCTAATCATGTCGGAAAGTGAACTCCAAGAGAAAGCAGCTCGCACGGTTTCCGGTAAGGTGATCAGCAACAAGATGGATAAGTCCATTGTTGTGATGATTGAGCGCCGAGTGAAACACCCTGTATACGGAAAAATTATTAAGCGCTCTACTAAAATACATGCCCATGATGCAGAAAATGCATGTCAGGCGGGCGATGAAGTAACAATTAAAGAAGTGACCCCAATATCAAAAACTAAATCTTGGTCTTTGGTATCGATAGATGGGCGTGCTACACAAGTTTAATAGTATCAAAAGAATTAGATCTGTATTCCTTAATCGAATACATGATGGAGTGAATCGATGATTCAAGTGCAATCTTATTTAGATGTCGCAGATAACAGCGGTGCACGGCGGGTAATGTGTATCAAGGTTTTGGGTGGTTCTCATCGCCGTTATGCGCGTATAGGTGATGTCATTAAAGTAAGTGTTAAGGAAGCAATTCCTCGTGGAAAAGTAAAAAAAGGGCAGGTGATCACAGCGCTTGTAGTTCGCACTAAGAAAGGTGTGCGACGCAGTGACGGTTCATTAATTAAGTTCGATGATAATGCGGCAATTTTACTTAACGCACAGGATGCGCCAATTGGTACACGTGTATTTGGCCCAGTGACAAGAGAACTTCGTAATGAGAAGTTCATGCGAATTATTTCGCTGGCACCTGAAGTCCTTTAGGATTTACTGGCAGAGCCACAGAGATTAAGAGAGATGTAGAGCACCATGAACAAAATAAAACGTGAAGATGAAGTGATAGTTATCACTGGTAAAGACAAAGGTAAGCGTGGAACTGTTTCTCGATTACTCGGCAAAGATAGAATAATTGTTGCCGGTGTAAATATGGTTAAACGTCATACTAAGGCAAACCCTAACGCTGGTCAGCCTGGTGGAATTATTGAAAAAGAAGCTTCGCTTCATGTTTCAAATATAGCGATTTTTAATGCAGAGACTAATAAAGCCGACCGAGTTGGCATTGCAGTTTCTGATGAAGGCGATAAGAAGCGAATCTTCAAATCAAATGGTCAGGACGTAGATTAAACACTGGTAGGTTGCCAAAAATGGCTCAGTTTAGAGAATTTTATAAAAAAGAAGTTATACCGGCATTAACTGCTCAGTTCAGTTATGACAACCCGATGCGTGTTCCAAAAGTCACTAAGGTGGTTTTAAACATGGGTCTTGGTGAGGCTGTATCTGACAAGAAGATACTTGAAAATGCCGCAGGCGATCTAACTCAGATTAGTGGTCAGAAAGTTGTTATCACTAAAGCTCGCAAATCAATTGCTGGCTTCAAGATTAGAGAAGGCTGGCCCGTGGGTTGTAAAGTGACTCTTCGTGGCGAACGCATGTACGAGTTTCTTGAAAGGTTAGTGAGTATTGCGATTCCTCGGATCAGAGACTTTAGAGGGCTTAGCCCGAAGGCATTTGATGGTCGTGGAAATTTTGCCATGGGCGTTAATGAACAAATTATTTTCCCGGAAATCGATTACGATAAAATCGATACTTTGCGGGGTTTAGACATCACGATTACCACAACGGCAACATCTGATGAAGAAGGTAGGGCGCTACTAACAGCTATGCGTTTTCCATTCCGGGGATTGACTTCAGCAGTTGATGAAGCTTCTGCCAAGAAAGAAGCAGAACCTTTAGTTGAAGAAAAAGCTGAGGAAAGAGTCGAAGAAAAAGTTAAAGAAGCGCCTGTAGCCGAAGAGGCCAGCGCTGCTGAAGAGCAAGCACCTGCGGCAGAAGAAAAGCCTGCGGCAGAAGAAAAGCCTGCGGCAGGGAAAAAGCCTGCAGCTGATGAAGCGCCTGCAGATAAAGAGGAGTCCTGATCCATGGCTAAAACTTCAATGATAGCCAGAGAAAACAAGCGTTCGAAAACTGTTGCGAAGTTCGCAGCTAAAAGAGCTGCCCTGAAAGCTATTCTCAGTGATGTGAATGCAAGCGACGACGAGAAGTGGGAAGCGCAGGTAAAGTTTCAGAAACTACCTCGTGATGCTAGTCCAATTCGACAACAGCGACGTTGTCAAATCACTGGTCGTCCGCGCGGAGTTTATCGAAAATTTGGACTTTGTCGTAATAAGTTGCGTGAAGCAGCAATGCGCGGTGATGTACCTGGACTAACCAAGGCAAGTTGGTAATTGGGAGAAGAAATATGAGCATGTCAGATCCTATTGCAGATTTTTTAACCCGCGTACGCAATGCGCAGATGGCACAGCTCCCTACGGTTAGCTGTCCGTCTTCAAAGATTAAAGTTGCGCTAAGTAAGGTTTTGGAAGGCGAAGGTTATATAAACGGATATTCCGTTCAGGAACTCGAAGGTAAGTCAGAGCTCACTGTTGATCTGAAATACTTTTCTGGTAAGCCTGTTATTGAAGAGATTAAGAGAGTCAGTCGACCCGGTTTGCGTTCTTATAAAGGTAAAGAAGATTTGCCCAAGAATAGAGCTGGATTAGGAGTGGCAATATTGTCAACTAATCGTGGGTTGATGACTGACAAGCAAGCACAAGCCTCAGGAATTGGTGGCGAAGTTTTGTGTACAGTTTTCTAATCGTATTTTTAAATACGAAGTTAGTTAAAGAGCAACGAAGATATGTCCAGAGTAGCAAAAAATCCAGTAGCAATACCGAAGGGTGTAGAAACTAAAATTTCTGATACTGAAGTTTCTATTAAAGGAAGCAAAGGTAACTTAAATCTCGAATTGCATCGTCTTGTAATTGTGGCTCAAGACGGTGAAGAGTTAAAAGTTTCTGCAAAAGATGCATCAAGGTCCGCCAGTGCGATGGCAGGCACGTTTCGATCATTAATTAATAATATGGTTGTTGGAGTTAGCCAAGGATTTGAGAAGAAACTAGAACTTCAAGGTGTAGGCTATCGTGCTAAAGCTCAGGGGGCATCAGTTAACTTGACAGTGGGATATTCACACCCAATTGACTACAAACTTCCTGCTGGAGTTACAGTTGATACTCCAAGCCAGACAGAGATTGTTATAACAGGTGCCGATAAGCAATTAGTTGGTCAGGTAGCTGCTGAACTTAGAGATTTTCGACCGCCTGAACCATATAAAGGGAAGGGAATTCGCTACGCTGATGAGCGTGTGTACAGAAAAGAAGCGAAGAAGAAATAGGATTTTAGTTATGAGCGTTAAGAGATTAGCTCGTTTGCGTAGAGCGCGACGAGCCAGAGCAAAAATAAGTGAACTTCGGGTAAACCGGTTATGTGTGTATCGCTCACCGCGGCACATATATGCGCAGGTTATTTCGCCCATGGGAAACCAAGTTTTGGCGAGTGCTTCAACCGTTGAGAAAGTGGGTAAAGGCGGAGCTACTGGCAACATCGACGCCGCAGGCAGAATTGGAAAACTTATTGCTGAACGTGCTAAGGCCGCAGGCATAGAGAAGGTCGCTTTTGACCGCTCCGGTTATGCGTATCATGGTCGAGTGAAAGCTCTGGCTGAAGCTGCACGTGAAGGCGGACTGGAATTTTAACAGGTTATAGATATGGCATTTAAAGACGATCCAGGTAAGAACGAAGAAGGACTGCAGGAAAAACTAATCCAAGTTAACCGGGTAGCTAAAGTGGTTAAAGGTGGACGAATTTTCGGATTCACCGCTTTGACTGCAGTAGGCGATGGTAACGGTCGAGTTGGTTTTGGCCGAGGCAAGGCTCGTGAAGTTCCTCTAGCGATTCAGAAGGCGATGGAATCGGCAAGACGCAACATGATTTCTGTAAACCTGGACGGTCATACGCTGCAATACCCAATTAAAGCCCGACACGGGGCTTCAAAAGTCTATATGCAACCAGCATCAGAAGGTACGGGTGTTATCGCCGGTGGTGCGATGCGGGCTATTCTTGAATTGGCTGGTGTGCAAAATGTTTTAGCAAAATGTTATGGATCAACCAATCCAGTCAATGTGGTTAACGCTACTTTTAAAGGATTGCGAGATATGAGTTCGCCTGAAGACGTCGCTGCTAAACGTGGCAAGACAGTCGAAGAAATCGTAGGTTAGGGAAATGGCTAAGAAAACAGTCAAAATAACGCTAGTACGTAGCCCAATTGGCACTATAGGCAAGCATCGCTTGTCACTAAAAGGCCTCGGACTGAAACGTATGCATCAAACTGTTGAGTTGGAAGACACTCCAGCGGTGCGTGGAATGATTAATAAAGTCAGTTACATGCTGACCATAGACTGAGGGAATCGAAATGCAATTAAACACATTGAGTCCGGCTCCCGGTAGCACTAAAGCGAGGAAACGAGTTGGTCGTGGTATTGGCAGCGGATGGGGTAAAACCTGTGGTACTGGCCATAAGGGTCAGAAGTCACGAACAGGTGGAACTGTTAGACCTGGTTTCGAGGGCGGCCAAATGCCTTTGCAAATGCGTTTGCCAAAATATGGTTTTAGTTCACGTATTGGTCGCAAAACTGCGGAAGTTCGTACTTCGGAATTGAACCAAGTAGACGCTGATGTGATTACAGTTGAAGCTTTACGGAAAGCAAATTTGATTACTGCAAATATTACTCGAGTAAAAGTAATGCTTTCCGGAGATGTAACTAAAGCAGTTACTGTTGACGGTCTAGGAGTTACTAAAGGTGCTCGAGTAGCGATCGAAGCAGCGGGTGGCAAAATTATTGAAGCTACTCCAGTGGATGAAAAGCCAGGCAAGCTAGCGAAGAAACCAGCTAAAGCTGGGGCGAAAACGGAAACTAAGAAAGTAGCCAAGGCTGAGGGTTCGGCTAAAGAAAAGCGAGCTGAAGTATCTTCAGATAATTCTGGTGAAATCGAAGCGGAATAGGAAACACTTTTTTTTAATAAATATTGAGACGCACTGTTAAATAAATGGCAAATAAACCAAACATCAATCCAGAAAACATTGGCGCCGGCCTTGGTGAGCTGAAAGCTCGCCTATTGTTTTTGCTATTTGCTCTTTTGGTCTATCGAATAGGTACTCACATTCCTGTGCCAGGAATAGACCCCATTCAGTTATCGCAATTTTTTACTAATCAAGAAGGCACACTCACTGACATGGTTAATATGTTTGGTGGTGGAGCACTAGAGAGAATGAGCATATTGGCTCTGGGCATTATGCCCTATATATCAGCGTCAATTATTATGCAGCTACTCACTGCAGTGAGTCCGCAGCTTGATCAATTAAAGAAAGAGGGGGAATCTGGTCGTCGTAAGATTTCCCAATATACGAGATACGGGGCATTGGTTTTAGCGACGGTTCAGGGCACGGGTATGACAGTGGGGCTTCTGGCACCAATGGCCTATGCGCCCGGTCTTGCTTTCAATCTGACAGCAATTATTTCCCTAGTAACCGGAGCTATGTTCCTCATGTGGTTAGGTGAGCAGATTACTGAGAAAGGAATTGGCAACGGCATTTCAATGTTGATTTTTGCCGGTATTGTTGCAGGCTTTCCAGCTGCTATTGGTACTTCATTAACTCAAGCCTATGAAGGTCAGATAAATGGCGTTCTATTATTGGTTGTTGGCTTAATCGCAATCGGTGTTATTGCCGCTATCGTTTACATTGAACGAGCGCAACGACGAATTACAGTCAACTATGCGAAGCGCCAGCAAGGGCGGAAGATGTATCAGGCGCAAGCTAGCCACCTACCCTTGAAGATTAATATGGCTGGTGTAATTCCTGCTATTTTTGCCAGCAGTATTCTTTTGTTTCCAGCGTCCATTGGTCAGTGGTTTGGTCAATCTGAAGGATCGGAGTGGTTGCAGGAAATTGCGTTTTTAATTGGTCCCGGGCAGCCGCTGTATATAATTATTTTTAGTGTCATGATCATTTTCTTCTGTTTCTTCTACACAGCTTTGGTGTTTAACCCCAGAGACGTTGCAGAAAATTTGAAGCGATCCGGTGCCTTTATTCCTGGAATTAGACCAGGCGTGCACACTGCAAAATACATCGACGGAGTTATCACGCGTCTTACAATGTTTGGTGCCGTGTATATAACATTGGTGTGTTTACTACCAAATTTCATGCAAATGCTCGCTAACGTCCCGTTTAACTTGGGTGGAACAGCACTGCTTATTTCTGTAGTTGTAACTATGGACTTTTGGTCTCAGGTTCAATCTCATCTGATGTCTCATCAGTATGATGGTCTGATGAAGAAATCGAAACTAGGCAACTATGGCCGCAGTGGTATATAGAGGCCGGAGCGAATATTAGTTTGAAAGTTATTCATTAATAACTGAAGACTAATGGAGAAAATTATGAAAGTTAGAGCATCAGTAAAAAAGATCTGCCGAAATTGCAAAGTAATCAAACGCAATGGCTCGGTGCGAGTAATTTGTAAAGCTGAACCTCGTCACAAACAGAGACAAGGTTAGTTTTAAAAGTAGCAAATAACTAATTAGAAAGTAAATTGGAGTAATTCTATGGCACGTATTGCCGGGGTTAACATACCAGACAACAAGCATATCGTAATTTCATTGCGTTATGTCTATGGCATTGGCCCAACGACTGCGAGTGCCATTTGTAAGAGTGCTGGTATAGAGCCATCAACCAAGACAATCGACCTAAGTCCTGAGCAATTAGACGAAGTTCGTGCAGAAGTGACTAAGGTTCCAACAGAAGGCGATTTACGACGAGAAATTTCCATGAATATTAAACGCTTAATGGATCTCGGTTGTAACCGGGGCATTCGTCATCGCCGCTCACTACCAGTTAGAGGGCAACGCACAAAGACTAACGCTCGGACCAGAAAAGGGCCTCGTAAACCTATACGTAAGTAAATTGAGACTTTAGAGATAGACGGAAAATTTTATGGCTAAGCCAGATACTCAGTCGACAAAAAAGAAAGCACGCACAGCTGTCATTGATGGCATTGCCTTCATTCATGCGTCATTTAATAACACCATTATTACTATTACTGATCGCCAGGGTAATGCGCTAAGTTGGGCAACTGCAGGTGGATCAGGATTTAGAGGCTCGCGAAAAAGTACACCTTTCGCGGCTCAAGTAGCGGCCGAAAAAGCTGGCAAGGCTGCAATTGATCTTTATGGGTTGAAAAATCTGGACGTAAGAGTAAATGGACCAGGGCCAGGCCGTGAGTCGGCAGTGAGAGCATTAAATACTTGTGGTTTAAGAGTGGGAAATATCACTGATGTAACCCCAATACCCCACAATGGTTGTAGACCGCCGAAGAAACGGCGAGTGTAAAATTAGAATTGGGTTCGGACCCTTATCGTTCAAGTCCACATTTTAGATCAGGAGACCAATTATGGCCCGCTATTTAGGCCCAAAGTGTAAGTTAGCCCGCCGCGAAGGAACCGATTTGTTCCTCAAGAGTGGCGTTCGCCCAATCGACAGCAAGTGCAAGACGGATACTATTCCAGGCCAGCACGGTCAGCGTCGTGGACGTTTGTCAGATTATGGCGTGCAGCTTCGAGAAAAGCAAAAAGTTCGTCGAACCTATGGCGTGCTGGAGAAGCAATTTCGTGGCTACTATAAAGAAGCAGCTCGGTTGACGGGCGCTACAGGAGAGAACTTACTACAACTACTGGAATGTCGCTTAGACAACGTAGTTTATAGAATGGGGTTTGGTTCGACTCGAGCTGAATCTCGTCAATTAGTGGCTCACAAGTCAATCACTGTTAATGGTGATGTCGTAAATATCGCTTCTTATCAAATTAGAGAAGGGGATGTTGTTTCAATTAGACAGAAGGCAAAGGAACAGCTACGAATTAAATCTGCATTGGAATTAGCTTCTCAGCGCAACCCTATTGAATGGGTGTCTGTTGATTCAGGCAAACTAGAAGGGCAATTTGTGCGCATGCCAGATCGCGGTGATATAGCACAAGAGATCAATGAGAACTTAATCGTCGAGCTATATTCCAAGTAGTGACTTAATCACACAAAGGGTAGATTACATGCAAATTTCTTTATCAGACTTCTTAACGCCACAAGTCATACATGTTGATGAATTCGACGAGTGTCACTCGAAAGTGGTTTTGGAGCCACTGGAACGTGGTTTTGGACACACGCTTGGAAATGCACTACGCCGTATCCTTCTTTCTTCCATGCCTGGTAGTGCAGTTGAAGAAGTAGAAATTGATGGCGTAGTTCATGAGTACAGCACGATCGAGGGTGTTCGCGAAGATGTAATTGAAATTCTTCTGAATTTGAAAGGCGTCGCTGTAGTTCTGAACAACAAGGAAGAAGTTGTTCTGAACCTATCAAAGAAAGGTTCGGGTAATGTCACAGCTGGTGATATTGAAACCGACCATGACGTTGAAGTAATTAACCCCGATCACGTAATTGCCCACCTCAATACTAATGGCAACCTAAACATGCGTCTAACCATACGTAAGGGTCGAGGTTATTCACCTGCTGAATCACGAGCGTCAGAAGATGAAGAAACTAGATCAGTAGGCAAGCTTCTACTTGATGCGTCATATAGCCCAGTGATTCGAGTTTCCTATTCAGTAGAAAATGCTCGAGTAGAGCAGCGTACTGACTTGGACAAATTGATTATCGATCTCGAAACTAATGGCTCAATCGATCCTGAAGAATCGATTCGCCGTGCAGCTACTATTCTGCAGCATCAGCTAGGTGTTTTCGTTGACCTGCAAAGCGAAATAGTCGCCGAACCTGAAGAACATGAAGACGAAATTGATCCTATCTTGCTTAGACCTGTAGATGATTTAGAGCTAACGGTTCGATCAGCTAATTGTCTGAAAGCAGAAGATATTTATTACATAGGTGATCTTATTCAACGTACTGAAGTAGAGTTGTTAAAAACCCCTAACTTGGGAAAGAAATCGCTAACAGAAATTAAAGACGTATTGGCTACACGTGGACTCTCTTTAGGTCTTCGTTTGGAAAACTGGCCTCCTTCTAGTCTTAAATTTGATGATCAATTTTCCCAAAGTGCTTAACAAAGAACGGTTATAAATTATTGTTCAGAGTCTAATTCAATAACTCTGAACAGGTGTAAAAAAAGGGTATAGAAAAATGCGCCATCGTCATAGCGGTCGCCAACTAAATAGAAACAGTTCGCACCGACAAGCCATGTTTCGAAATATGACTTCGTCATTGGTCGAACATGAGATTATCAAAACCACGCTAATCAAGGCAAAAGAGCTGCGTTCTGTAGCAGAACCATTGATTACCTTGGCCAAAAACGACAGTGTGGCGAATCGACGCCTGGCATTTAGCCGCACACGAAATAAATCCACTGTTGGTAAACTATTCACTGAACTGGGGCCTCGCTATGTCGACCGTCCGGGTGGCTATATACGCATTCTTAAGTGTGGTGAGCGTGCTGGGGACAAAACAACCATGGCTTATGTGGAATTAGTTGATCGTCCACTGAAAGATAAAGAAGAAGTTGAAACCGCGGTAGCAGAAGAGGAATAAATCCTACTGATTCAGTAGGTCTCTAAGAGAGCCGAGTTATTCACTCGGCTTTTTTATTTTGAAATCAAGATCACCTTAGCTTTCGTAATAATACGAATCCCTCCATAGTGTATTAGTTTCTGAGATTATACATATGACAAGTTCATTTCATCCACCTGTTCGAACACTAATGGGGCCAGGACCGTCAGATGTAAATCCGCGCATTCTGGAAGCTCTCTCGCGGCCGACGATCGGTCACTTGGATCCAGCATTTGTCGGAATGATGGATGAACTCAAAGAGCTTCTTCAGTTCGCTTTTCAAACCAAGAATGCCTTAACTCTTCCCGTATCCGCGCCGGGTTCGGCCGGAATGGAAACAGCCTTCGCTAATCTATTAGAACAAGGCGATAGGGTAATTGTTTGTCAGAATGGAGTGTTTGGAGGGCGCATGAAAGAGAATGTTGAGCGCTGTGGTGCCACTGCTATAATGGTTGAAGATGACTGGGGCAGCGCAGTCGACGTAGATAAAGTCGAACAAGCTCTTAGTGAGAACCCTGATGTTAAGGCCTTAGCATTTGTTCACGCAGAAACCTCTACCGGCGCTCGTAGTGATGCAGAAACACTCTGTGGCTTAGCGCAAAAATACGATTGTTTATCCATTGTTGACGCTGTGACGTCATTGGGGGGTGTTGAGTTATGTGTAGATAATTGGGGCATCGACGCTATTTATTCTGGTACTCAAAAATGTTTATCCTGTGTGCCAGGGTTGTCTCCGATTAGTTTTTCAGATCGAGCCGCCGAAGTAATTAAAAGTCGTAAGACAAAAGTACAGTCATGGTTTCTCGATTTAAATTTGGTGATGGGCTATTGGGGCAATGATGCTAAACGTTCTTATCATCATACTGCGCCAGTCAATTCTCTTTACGCTCTGCATGAATCGTTAGTTGTGCTGCAAGAGGAAGGGTTGGAGAATGCTTGGCGGCGTCATGCTATCAATCACCAAGCATTTGCTGTTGGTATCGAAGCGCTCGGGTTGTCATTCGTCGTGGCTGAAGAATTTCGATTACCGCAATTGAATGCGGTTGGATTTCCTGAATCCGTTGATGACGCTGGTGTTCGATCTGCGCTTCTCAATGATTACAATCTTGAAATTGGTGCTGGTCTCGGCAGTCTCGCGGGCAAAGTTTGGCGGATCGGATTAATGGGCTTCGCGAGTAATAAAAAGAATGTATTTCTTTGTCTGTCTGCACTCGCTAATGTGCTAACTAACATGAATTTTGCCGCCAATGGTGCTAAAGCAATAGCTGCTGCTGAAGCTATCTATTCATCGGATTAAATCCAAGTCTGCTCCCATCAATGCAAGCCAAAGTTGGCATGTCAACTAGATCATTGGAGTAGATGCTCATGAAAGAAATGTCGGTTCGAGACACAATCGAACTTATATTGCTCTCTGCCGTTTGGGGATCATCATTCCTTTTTCTGCGAGTTGCGGCACCAGAATTTGGCCCAGTATTTCTGGTTGAGATACGAGTACTCACAGCATTGATAGTTTTGTTACCCATCTGTATTTATCTCGGATCGCACCAAGAGATTGTTAACAACTGGGAAATGATTTTAATCGCCAGTCTTACGAATATGTCGATTCCTTTTTGCCTGTTTGCGTTTGCCGCTCTCTTTCTGAATGCAGGATTTGCTTCCACCTTAAATACAACTGTTCCATTTTTCTCCGCGATAATTGCTTTTTTACTTTTCAGGCACAAAATGAGAATGGGAAGCATCTTCGGATTATTTATTGGATTTATTGGATTTATTGGTGTTGTTGTACTTGTATTGGATCCGGCTAATACTATTTTTGAAGGTGGGAGTTTATTGGCAGTAAGTTTCGCCTTAGTAGCTTGCGCTTTATACGGGCTAGCGATAAATTTGGTTGCAAATAGACTGCAGAACATTTCGGGCCTGGCTATAACTACCGGTAGTCTTTTCTATTCAAGTATTTTTCTATTTCCATTCGCGATCTGGCAGCAGCCAGAGACGATGCCTGAGGGATCGATTTGGTTGAGCGTTGTAGCCTTGGGAGTGTTCTGTACGGGAGCGGCCTATATAATGTTCTATCGTCTTATTGCCAGAATTGGTTCCCACCGGGCAATCATGACGGCTTACCTCGTGCCGCTATTTAGTCTTCTCTGGGGGAACATATTTCTTGCGGAAAAGATTACATTATTTATGGGTTTTGGCTTTATTCTCATTTTATTAGGAGTTGGCCTAACAACAGGGAAAATGCCTAGAATTGCTATACTTACCAAGTAAGAATAGACCCACAAAGGTTTTAGTTGAGTCATAGATATGAGGATTAGCTGATAGGCTGGTATGGAAGGTAGTTAAGTAGCTAATATTGATGGTTAACTGGCATGCCACACGCTTGAAAAGCTCGATTACTGGGAAGTAATCGAGCTTTTCAGTTTCACAAATTTACAAAATCTATCTAGTAAATTCTTATCAATTAATTACTAATGGCTGTTAGCAACATCGTCACCTTCAACAGGAAGAGCCATTGCGGTTAACCTAGGGCCTGTTTGTAACATAATGTACTGACGACCTTGGTGAACCCAGGTACTCATGCCATAGCGGCTACGATCAGGAACTTCGATAGAACCTTGAATCTCGCCGCTTTGCTTGTCGATAGCATATAGCATAGGCGTACCATCAGTTTTTGTGTCTGAGTAAACCAGCATATTGGCAGTTACAACCATAGGTACTAAATTACCTGTGCCCGTATTGCCAACATCGATGCCTTCCAGTGCGGGTGAGTTTTTCACCCTTGCTGGTGTTTCACCGGTAGGAATCATCCATGCATGTTCGCCAGTGTTCATATCAATAGCGGTGATTCGGCTATAGGGTGGCTTATACAATGGGATTCCAGCTGGATGTCTTGGGGCTCCTGCGCTGGGTCCATTAGCGTACATCGCGTAAGTAGTTCCAGTTGGTTCAGCATATTGCAGATCAGCTTCCTCACCTGGTACTAGTTGAATTGGACTACATGCTGTATGTGATGACACATAGAGATAGCCAGTAGTTGGATCGGCTACCGCTGGTGCCGTAATGTTCGCTCCACCACCACCACCTGGACAGAACATTGAGGCCCGCTTGCCGATGTTATTGTCGCGATGAATTGGTGGATTAAACAATGGCCCCATTTCATATTCAGCAAAAGCCTCGATTGCTTGTTGTCGAATTTCTGGAGTGAAGTTAGCGAGGTCATCAATGCCAACGCCTTGGATATCATACGGAGCAGGCTTTGTTGGGAATGGCTGTGTTGGAGATAACACTTCGCCCGGCACAATAGATGCGGGTACAGCACGTTCTTCGATTGGCCATAGAGGTTCTCCAGTCAAACGGTTAAAAGCATAAACAAAGCTTTGCTTGGTCACTTGGGCTATCGCCGGAACTGTTCCCTGTCCAGGAATATTTAAATCTAATAACACCGGCGCGGTTGGATTGTCATAGTTCCAAATGTCGTGATGCACCATTTGGAAGTGCCATGAACGTTCTCCAGTACTAGCATCTAAAGCTATTAAGCTGGTTCCGTAAAGGTTATCACCGGGGCGGAATCCACCATAGTAATCGATTGTTGCACCATTGGTTGGAATGAAAACTAGATTGTTTTCAACATCAGCTGAGATTGGTGCCCATGAAGAAACATCACCAGTCCACTCCCAAGCGTCGTTCTCCCACGTTTCATGTCCATATTCGCCTGGCTTAGGAATCACATTGAACTTCCACAGAAATTCTCCGCTTCTGGCATCATAGGCAAGAATGTCACCTGGCACGTTTTCAATTCTGGATTGGTGGTACCCCTGCTCCGCCGAGTTACCAACGATTACAACATCGTTGACTACGATTGGGGGTGATGAGCCCGTTATGTAACCTGTTTCTAGAGGTATGCCTTCATAAGGGTCATAAGGATGTCCGAGATTGGCAAGTAAATCAACAACACCTGATTCAGGGAAGCCATCAATAGGGATTGGACTTCCAAAACCCTCTAAAGGAGATCCTGTCTTGGCATCGAGGGCAGTTAAGAAAAACCCTGGTGTGATCATATAGATAACACCACGGCCATCTACTTCGGAGTAGCCGATACCTTTGCCATAATCGGCGCGCATGGAATATTCCCAACGAGGAGTATTAGGAAGTCTATAGCTCCAGAGTTGCTCGCCAGTCTTTGGGTCTATGGCGACGACATGGCGTCTGGAACCGGCGACAGTATAAAGTATCCCATTAATATAGCTGGGGGTTGATCGTCCACTGACAGCGCCCAAGCTTGCTCCATCCCATTCCCATGCCACTTCAAGATCGCTGAAATTATCAGCGGTTATCTCATCAGCTGGAGAATATCGTGTGTGAGCATAGTCATTACCAAGGGTTGTCCACTCCACAGTGCCCTGTGCAGCGAGCAAATTGGGAGCAAGTAGAATCACAATTGCAGAATAGAGCTGGATGCTCATTTTGAGAAATTCTGATGTTCTTATCATTATTAGCCTCTCTTCTTATTTGAGAATCAATTACAGGCCGCAAAATATCGGGAAGCTAAAGCTCCTCGATCTACAAATTCCCCCAAATAGTAATATAAAACAATGAGTTAAATTAACACAACTTCATTGTCAATCGTTGCAGCATGTTCATATGAGGCTACCTGATGCACCCCTATTTGTCTATTCAGAATCTTTTCTAATATCCCATGAAAGTTCAGGAACAATGGTCCCTGTAGCTCATAATCCGGGCATATCGAAGCCGTTACTGCTGAGTTCTGCAGTAAGATTAATCAGTTGTTCCTTAGTCATTTCCGTTAGAGGCGGCCGAACTCGGTACCAAAAGGAATCGCCACTGAAAATTGCCGTGGCGGCTTTCAATGCAGGGATCATGGGGTAATTTTGGAATATCTCACGGATGCGATTCAAATTGTCTTGAAGACTATCGGCTTCTGCAGTCTGCCACTGCTGGTATAAATTGACGATCGCGGCTGGATTTACGTTCGCGGTAGCGGATATGCAGCCTGCACCTCCAGCACGTAAATTTTGTAAGAGAAAACTTTCAGAGCCACAAAATACTCGGAAATCATCCCAACCTTGGGAATTAAATGCCTTAGTAGTGCCCCAGTCGCCCGAGCTATCCTTTATTCCAGCTATGGTTTCTGGGTAATTCTTTACCAGTCTATCGATAAGTTCTATGGATAAGGGAGTCTGCGAAAAGGCGGGAATATGATAAAGGTAAATCCTGAGATTAGCATTTCCCACGCCCTCGATAACTGATGAGTAATAGGTGTACAGACCTTCGTCACTTACTTTTTTAAAGTAGAATGGAGGCAACATTAAAACACTTCTACAGCCCAAGGAAAGTACATGGTTTGTGAGTTTAATGCTGTCAGTGAGTGCGCAACATCCGGTTCCGGGCATCATCAATTTGGGTTCTATACCAGTTGCCACCAGGTGATCAAGGAGGTCGATTTTTTCTGGAACCGACATTGAATTGGCTTCGCTATTGGTGCCAAAAACTGCGAGTCCACAGCCATGATCGGTAATCCATCGGCAATGGTCGGCGAAGCGGCTATGATTTGCAGCTAAATTTTCCTGAAATGGAGTTATGACCGGAGCCAAAATTCCACTAAATCGCTCGCTGCTCAAAAACAATCACTCCTGTTTAATGTATGGTTAAATCATGTGGTTGTAACTGATTCATAGCGATGATGCTAAACGTTGATCGTTATCAAGCTATCCGGCTATAGTCCCATATTCTTGGCAGGCTAGACGAGGCTAAGGAGATTTCAAAGTTGACCTTGAATTTTTGGAATCAAGATAAAAACTTACAAAGAGCATTGGCCAAATTCCCACGTGCACCATCACATCTGCAGTATTAAACACATAATTCCAATAGGGAATATGTTGAATGTCGATGAAGTCAATTACACTGCCGTATATCAGCCTGTCAAGAATATTACTGGTTCCTCCACCAACAATAAAACCGAAGCAAGCAAATTCATAACGGCTTACGGAATCACCAAACCAAAGATAGACAACTACGGCTACTAATAATCCGATACTGATAAAGGCGAAAAGCCAACCCATTCCTTGGAACATGCCGAAAATGCCACCGAAGTTTCGGATATGAGTAAAATGAATTAGGTTATTGATTTCTACTGTCGTATTCAGGGCTATGTTGGCGTTAACCCATTGACCAATCAGTTGGGATATCAATAGTACTGAAATACTAATCAGTGAGAATAGGCCGAGATTTTTTAGTTTTTCACTCACATTGATACCTTAACTTAGATCAATATATTTGGCAGGAAATAGCATACCACATTAGCTTTAGCCAGCAGATGTTGGAGACATTGCCAACTCGTGTATAGGCCTCTTAATCAACGTAAATCAGAAAAAAGAAAACATCGAAGTTGAGTGCGCCCTCTGCGCTAAAGCCTATGTAGCTGCAAAGGAAAGTAAGTGCTATATGTTGCCAATGATCGACTCTGTTCGGGGTATTCGCTTAACAGGATTAGAATTTCTAGAATTTTTGCCTGTATTGGTTTTTAGATAATTTCTTTTGGTATTGCCCTGTTATCACCAGGTATTCCACTCATTAGTCGTTAGATAAATACAAAATTGAGACGATTTGTCTGGCGTAAATTTAACATTTATTTTTCGCTGACCGACTGATCGGCATACTGGAGAATAATTCCTGAACCTTCTGCATCTAGATTGACTATGCTATGGGCGCAATTGTGCATTTGCGGTGGAGCCCACAATTCGCTCAAGGGGCGTTTTTCAAGATGGCATAGAAAGGATTTGATTAAGGCTCCATGACTTACAAGAGCAATTTTTTGCTGAGGATGGCCTGCGGCAATTTCTCCCACCGTTTCGACAGCGCGTTTTTGTAAATTGGAAAATGATTCTGCTCCTACAACATTAAATAGGTGAGGCTCTTCCCAGAAATGGCGATAAGAATCAGGGTCTTGAACTGCTATCTCGTTATAGAGATGCCCCTCCCAGTGCCCAAGAAATATTTCCCGTAAGGAATCCAGATATTGCACGTCATGATCAGTATGTTCGAATATATGCTCTGCAGTTTGCCGAGTTCGTACACTACTGCTGCAAAACACCTGATCAAAGTCCAAATGTCGAATTCGTTCACTTAATTCCTGAGCCTGTTTTACCCCAAGATCAGTTAATTGGGATTCACTTTGACCTTGTACGCGTCGTTCTTCATTCCAGTTGGTTTGACCGTGGCGAAAAATATGTAGTTCCATTAATCCTAGACTCCTATTGTCCTTAATCAATATTTTGTGTTGTTCGCTTTATTGCATTAAGCCATCCTGCATATCTTGCTTTGCGCCAACTGGGGGGCTTTGATGGTGTGAAAACTTGGTCAAGTTGCCATTGGGAAGTAATTGCTTCTAACGATTCGAAGGCCCCAGTTTGTAAACCAGCAACATAGGCTGCCCCCAATGCTGTGGTTTCCGCAATTTCAGGTCGATGCACCTCACAGTCAAGTAAATCAGCCAGTTTTTGCAAAACATAGTTGTTGCGAGCCATGCCGCCGTCCACGCGCAAGTTGGCAAGAGTTGCGCCGTCCGCTGAGACAGCCTCAATTAAATCCCGAGTTTGATAACACACGGATAACAAGGCTGCGGTCACTATCTCGTTTATACCCGTATCTCTGGTCATACCAAAGATCGCGGCCCGAGCATCTGGATCCCAATAAGGTGCTCCTAGACCTGTGAAAGCGGGTACTAGATAGACGTTTAAGTCATCACTGGTTTCACTAGCTAGAGCTTCAGACTCTTCTATAGACTTAATAAGCTTCAGACCATCCCGTACCCATTGCATGGTGGCCCCTGCCATAAATATACTCCCTTCGATCGCATAACTAGTTTCTCCATTGAGGCGGTAGGCTACAGTGGTCAGCAATCCATTTCTCGAAGTGACTGCTTGTTGGCCAGTATTTAACAAGAAGAAACAGCCGGTGCCATAAGTGCTTTTAGCTAAACCGCTGGTAAAACAACACTGACCGAATGCGGCGGCTTGTTGATCTCCTATAATGCCTGTTATGGGAATTTCAGCACCAAGTAACTGAGAATTGCTTTTGCCGTATTCATCACTACAGTCTTTTACTGTTGGCAGCATGCACGCTGGTATATCAAAAAGTTCAAGTAGCTCATCATCCCATTGCTGAGTATGAATGTTGAACAGCATTGTACGAGATGCATTTGTGGCGTCGGTACAATGACTTTTACCTGCGGTGAGGTGCCAAAGTAGAAAGCTGTCTACTGTCCCAAATGCTAGTTCGCCCAGTTTTGCCTGATCTCGGGCCTGAGGAATATTTTCTAAAATCCAGCGTAATTTTGTTGCAGAGAAATAGGGATCAATAAGTAGGCCAGTTTTTTTCTGTACTTTTCGTTCAAGCCCTTGTTGTTTTAGCTCTTGACAGTATTTGCTGGTCCGCCTGTCTTGCCAGACTATGGCATTATAGATTGGTTGGCCGTTAGCTCTATTCCAGACAATAGTGGTTTCTCTTTGATTAGTAATGCCTATACAGTCTAAATCTCGGGCGTGGATCTTGGCATCGGCGATTGCTCCTTTTATGCTAGCCAATGTGGTTTGCCATATTTCACTGGCGTCATGTTCTACCCAACCATCGGCAGGGAAGAATTGCGTAAATTCCTGCCGGCTGATTCCCTCCTGTTGGCCATTGCTATTGAACACTAAAGCTCTGCTACTCGTAGTTCCTTGATCGATGGCGAGGATGTGCTTATTCATTGGGTCTTGTCTCATGAATTGAAATTGCATGCTATTTTTAGTAACAAGAGTACTGCCATAGGAGTACCAAGAGCTGGTTCACAGACTGTGAACAATCGTCCCTCTTTGAGACGAAGAGACATGGTACACTAGCGCCCAGTCTCATTCATCCGAGACTGAAACTGGATGCCAGGTTTTTCCGGGAGAGCTCGGCGTAAAATTCGGGTAAATCCTCTATCAGAAAGAAGTGGATTATCTGTGCGCCCATGAATGGCAAGAACTGTGGGCGATATTCTTTGGCGTTGCTCAAAATTGGGATACCACTTTTCCGAAAAAGAGCGTAATTCCCTGGAGAATTACATCAAGCAGTCTTTCCCTTCTAGCTAGGTTGCTGCGGTAATGGTTCTGCAATGCTCGAATTAGATAAAGTTTCACTTAGTCTTGATGGTGAAGTATTCCTGAATGATATAAACCTTACTCTTAAAAGGGGTGAGCTGAATATTTTGCTGGGGCCAACTTTGGCGGGCAAGACTACCTTGATGCGCGTCATGGCTGGCTTGGATAAACCGGATAGAGGATCGATTAGATTCGATGGCGAATCGGTTTTAGGTGTTCCCGTACAAGAACGCAACATTGCCATGGTCTATCAGCAATTCATTAACTATCCAACTTTATCGGTTTATGAAAATATTGCCTCACCACTCAAAGTGGCTGGTCTAGATAAAGTCAAGATCGATTCACGGGTAGATCAAGTGGCCGGCTTGCTCAGACTAGAAGAATTTCTTGATCGAAAACCTAACACCTTATCTGGAGGACAACAGCAGAGACTAGCGTTGGCCCGTGCTTTGGTAAAAGAGGCTGAATTAGTTATCTTAGATGAACCCCTAGCTAACCTAGACTATAAATTGCGTGAGGAATTGCGGTCGGAATTGCCGAAGTTGTTCGCCGAATCTGGAGCGGTTCTTGTCTACGCAACGACCGAGCCATCAGAGGCGCTGGTATTGGGTGGAAATACAGCCTGCATGCAGCAGGGTAGAATTGTGCAATTCGGACCGACATTGGATCTTTATCGCCACCCAGAGGCTCTTCAATCGGCGAGGACGTTTTCAGATCCTCCTCTAAATACTGTTACTTTAAGTAAGGGCAAAGAAGGTTTAACTATTTCGGGCACTAGTCAAGTGATTAATCTTCCGCAGCAGCAATTGATCGCAGGGAAATACACAATGGGGGTCAGACCTCACCATTTGTCTCTTGAGAAATGTTCAGGAATAGATATAGAAGTGAATGGTGTCGTCAATGTAACGGAAATGTCCGGTTCTGAGAGTTTTATTCATTTTAATTTCAATGGTAATGACTGGGTTGCTTTGGTTCATGGTATTCAAAACTACTATTCAGGCGAATTAGTAAGTTTCTATATACAACCAAGCAATATCTTTCTTTTTGATGCTCTAGATCGCATCAGGAATCACAATTCAGTTGAGGTGACAAAGTAGATCGATGGCTTCAATAAAATTGCATGAAATTGCCCATTGTTACAATGCGGGAAAGGGAGCTGGCGTTGACTATGCGCTGAAACCTTTAAATCAATCCTGGGAAAACGGTGGAGCCTATGCGCTGCTTGGCCCATCGGGTTGTGGAAAAACAACGCTATTGAATATTATTTCCGGCTTGCTGCGGCCGAGTGAAGGCAGAGTGTTGTTCGATGAGAAAGATATAACTGATCTCACTACTGAGCAGCGCAATATTGCGCAGGTTTTCCAGTTCCCAGTAGTATATGACACGCTTTCTGTGGCTAAGAACCTCGCTTTTCCATTACAAAATCGTGGACTGGCAAACGATGTTATCGAACGACGGGTAGCAGAAGTATTGCAGATGTTGGGAATGCAAGCCAAAGCTAATTTAAAAGCTCGTGGTCTCAACGCCGACGACAAACAGAAGATATCTTTAGGTCGTGGACTCGTTCGAACAGATGTTGAAGCGATTCTATTTGACGAGCCATTGACTGTAATCGACCCTCACCTGAAATGGCAACTACGGACAGAACTTAAAAAGATTCATCAACAGTTTCAGCATACGATGATCTACGTAACTCATGATCAGACTGAAGCTTTGACTTTTGCTGATAAGGTCATAGTTATGTATGAAGGAGCAATTGTGCAAATTGGCACGCCAGAAGAATTATTCGAGCAACCGAAGCATACTTTCGTTGGAAAGTTTATCGGTTCGCCAGGAATGAATGTCTTGCCCTGTGAGCTGCGGGGTTCAGATATTGTCGTCAACGGAAATAAAGTTGCACTTGGTCGACCAGTGTCGGTCAGTAGGGAAGATTCGAAGGGTCTGGAGCTTGGCATTCGTCCTGAATATGTGAAGCTAAGTGCGGACTGTGGCATTCCGGTGGACATAACCGGAGTGGAAGATGTCGGTAAGCGCATTGTGGTGCGTTCTAAATTTCATAATAGCGACGTGAATATCATACTACGAGAAGGTGAGGGTATTCCGGGCAACCCTGGCTTGATATTTGAGCCGTCGAAAATAAACCTTTATCAAAATTCATACTTAGTGGGAACCGTTTAGCTTGAAGCCATTAAACAATAAAGCCTGGTTTATGGTCTTGCCAGTGTTAGTGTTGGTTGCGTTCAGTGCAATTATTCCGCTAATGACTGTGGTGAATTATTCAGTACAGGATACTTTTGGTAATAATGAATTCTTTTGGGTGGGTACAGAGTGGTTTCAAGAACTGTTGACTTCAGAACGCTTTCATAATGCTCTGCAGCGAACCTTGCTATTTTCAGGCTTAGTACTGCTAATCGAGATTCCATTGGGTATTTTCATTGCACTGGCTATGCCAAAGCGCGGTATTGGAGTTTCCATTTGTTTAGTACTGATGGCTTTGCCGCTACTGATTCCATGGAATGTGGTAGGAACCATTTGGCAAGTGTTCGGGCGAGTCGATATTGGTTTGTTAGGTCATGGATTGGCGGAACTAGGTATTGACTACAATTATACTCAAGATATCTTCGATGCTTGGCTGACTTTGATTGTCATGGACGTCTGGCATTGGACCAGTTTAGTTGTGCTACTTTGCTATTCCGGGTTGGTGGCTATTCCCGAAGTCTATTATCAAGCTGCCCGCATTGATGGCGCTTCTCGGTGGGCCGTATTCCGATATATTCAACTACCAAAAATTAAAAGAGTTCTGTTGATTGCGGTGCTACTGCGTTTCATGGATTCTTTTATGATCTACACCGAACCCTTTGTAGTAACTGGAGGAGGGCCGGGTAATGCCACCACTTTTCTTTCTATCGACTTGGTACAAATGGCGGTGGGTCAGTTCGATTTGGGTCCTGCTGCGGCAATGTCTCTGGTGTACTTTTTAATTATCTTATTAGTGTGCTGGGTCTTCTATACCATTATGACCAGCTATGATAATGATGAGATAGGATAAGGGAGGCAGCCAAATGCTTGAATCTCGAATGACTAAAATGCAATTGGCTGTCCTGGTTTTTTATATTGTATTTTTGATGTTGCCAATTTACTGGCTGTTGAATATGAGCTTTAAAACAAATCAGGAGATCCTTTCTACATTCAGTCTTTGGCCACAGGATTTTACCTTCGACAATTACATGACAATATTTACTGATGCGTCTTGGTATAACGGATACATAAATTCGTTAATTTATGTGGTTCTGAATATGATTATTTCAATCAGCGTGGCACTGCCAGCTGCCTATGCTTTCTCTCGCTATCGATTTCTTGGGGATAAGCATCTATTTTTTTGGTTGTTGACCAATCGCATGGCGCCCCCAGCAGTATTTGTTTTACCTTTCTTTCAATTGTATTCAGCTTTTGGTCTTATCGATACACATATTGCTGTTGCCTTGGCCCATTGTTTGTTTAATGTGCCCTTAGCAGTTTGGATACTTGAAGGATTTATGTCCGGCATACCAAAAGAAATAGATGAAACTGCTTACATCGATGGATACTCTTTCCCACGTTTTTTCATTAAAATATTTTCACCGCTTATTGCATCGGGCATCGGTGTGGCGGCGTTCTTCTGTTTTATGTTCTCCTGGGTAGAGTTGCTTATCGCCAGAACTTTAACGGTTACGGATGCCAAACCGATTACCGCAGTTATGACCAGAACGGTTTCTGCATCAGGACTTGACTGGGGTGTGTTAGCAGCAGCTGGAGTGTTGACGATAATCCCGGGAGCATTGGTGATTTACTTTGTCCGTAATCACATAGCCAAAGGTTTTGCACTCGGTCGCGTCTAACCGTCCGATCAATGAGCTTTTAATATACCTTCAATATACCTTTAATGTTCTTGTCCTATCGCGAGGCTTTTAATGCAGCTGCTACAGCTTTGCGTTAGTCTTGGGTCTACAGAATCCATTAATTTTAAGTACCTGAGAGCTTGAGTTGTTATGTTTGTTATCCCTAAGACGCCACGGCAGAAGTCATCCACATTAATCTCGATTATTGTATTTTTTCTTCTCTTTTTATTTATCGCTGAAGTTTCAGCACAAGGCCGTTTCTACCCCTCGGCGCGTAGTGGTGGAAACTACATGCACAATTTTTACTTTCCTCCCTCGCCGAGCTCCACTCCATGGGCGCCTGATTGGTCCCCAGACGGCGAGTGGATTGCTGTTGCCATGCAGGGGTCAATTTGGAAATTGCGACCTGAAGATGGAATCGCTTATGAATTAACTTATAACGAGGCTTATCACTCCTCACCTGATTGGTCACCAGACGGCAAATGGATTATTTATACTGCTGATTACGATCATCAGCGCATCCAATTAGAAATCTACAACAATGAAACCGGAGAGATTAATAAGCTAACAGATGATCAAGCTGTGTATACGGACCCAGTATTTTCTCCAGATGGCAGTAAAGTAGCTTATGTCTCTACTAACCCGAATGGTTACTTCAATGTTTATGTTCGCAATATAGAAAATGGCCGCTGGTCTGGCGCTCCAATTCCGGTCACAAAAGACAATAACTACGGGAATAACCGCCTTTATTTTGGTGCTTGGGATATGCACATCGCGCCGGTTTGGTTGCCGGAAGGTAAAGAGCTATTGCTAGTATCTAATCGTAATGTCCCTTTAGGGTCCGGGAATGTATTGCGAGTCCCTGCTATAGAAGATGGTATTTTGCAGGCGGAAACGGTACTCGCTGAACAGTCCCTATATAGAACCCGGCCTGATGTTTCAATCGATGGCAAGCGGTTCATTTACAGTTCCACTAGTGGCTCTGCTGACCAGTACAATAATCTCTATGTGCAACCCACTGTCGGTGGCGAGCCTTATAAGATGACATTCTTCCAACATGATGCATTTCATCCACGCTGGTCCCCTGATGGAGAATGGATTGCCTTTATTTCTAATGAGGTAGGGCTTTCCAAATTGATGTTATTGGAAACCTACGGTGGCAAGCTGATTTCAGTGGATATAAAGGAGCAGCATTTTTCCCGGCCAACAGGGACTTTAAAGGTTCGTGTTACTGCGGTCGGAGATGACGAGCCAATCCACAATCGTACCCACTTAACTGCAGCGGATGGAAAACTCTATACACCATACAGTGCTTATGCCCGAGCCGGCACCCGCGGAGATTTAATTTTCCATAACGAAGGTGATTACCAGGTCGTTTTACCAGTGGGTGAAACAACGCTAAATGTCGTTAAAGGCTTCGAATTCTACCCTCAAGAAGTAACAGTTGATATTGAAGTAGGTGAGGTAAACGAATTGCGTGTCGAGTTGCAGCGCATGACGGATATGGGCGCAAAAGGCTGGTATAGCGCTTCTACACATGTGCATTCAAATTATGGTGGCAATCTTCACAATACTCTCGAAAATCTCATCATGATGTCGAAATCCGAGGATCAGGACCTAGTCCTCGAACAGGTGGCAAATAAAGATAATAGGATTCTTGACTATCATTATTTTGAACCTGGTGGAGGGGCTCACTCAAGCTCGCTTGAAGATCAGATTGTGGTAGTGGGGCAAGAATATCGTCCTCCATTTTACGGACATGTCTTTATGTTCGGCCTGAAAGAACATTTGATTTCACCTTTTGTTACTGGTTATGAAGGAACTGCAATAGAAAGTCTTTACCCAAGCAACACTGATATGTTTCTAAAAGCAAAAGCCCAGGGTGCCGTTACCGGTTATGTGCATCCTTATTTAGGTGAAATTGATCCGCTGCAGGGCAATCTGGGCGGCGGCAAAGGGTTTATGGTTGATGCGGCATTGGGGACTGCTGATGCCCTGGAATGGTCGGACTCTGCCACATCAGGTTTCTATCCCCTGTATGCAGTTTGGAATAATGGTCTACCGATAACTGCTACTGGCGGCGAGGATTCAATAAGCTCGCTCCATCGAAGCAAGCTAGTAGGCTCTTATCGCACCTATGTTTACACTGGGAATCAGGGTTTAACAATGGAAGCCTGGTTCGACGGTCTAAAAAGAGGCCGTGCATTTGTAAGTTCTGGCCCCCTACTGGAAATGCAAGTTGGGGTAAATATGCAAGCTGCAACGGCTTTGCCGGGGGATACCATTAACCTTCCTGTTGGGGGTGCAAACGTCACTATTACGGGCCAGCTGCGCTCAGTAACTGACCTAGATGAATTGATCCTCATTTGTAACGGTGAAGAAGAGGAGCGATTCTCGCTGCGTCGAAACAAAAATGAACTTGAAATTTCAACTGAAATACATATTCGTCGCAGTGGTTGGTGTCATCTGCGAACAGAGGGCAATCCCGCAGACCGATTTCCCATGGATGTGGCTTATGTTCAAGCTTTTACCAACCCGGTTTGGTTTCAAGTTGGCGAAGAGCCTATTAGAAACCCAGATTCTGTGCGTTATGCTATTGAGTGGATAGACAAGCTCGAAGCTTTGGCAGACGCGTGGCCGGGGTGGCGATCTGAGGATGAAAGAGCACATGTATTCGGCCAGTTTGAACAAGCGCGAGAGGTCTATCGCAGCAAGCTCAACTGATGGCAAATTCCTGCATAAAATATGAGGTGGTCACTAAATCCTATGGTAAGAAGATTATCATCAAAGAGTTGTCCCTAGATATTCCTGCCGATATTACTACTGCTATTGTTGGTGAGAGCGGAAGTGGAAAATCCACGCTCTTGCAAATGGCCAATGGCCTGGTAATACCTGAAAAGGGTCAAGTATCTATTTTTAGTAAACCCATTAACAAAGTATCGATTAGAGAACAGCGACTAAAAATTGGTTACAGTGTACAAGGTGCCGGTTTATTTCCCCATCTTTCAGTGCTCCACAATGTAACTCTTATGGCGAGACTTTTGGATTGGGCCGATGATGCGATCCAATCCCGTTTTGAATATTTGTTAGATTTATTCGAGCTGGACCCTGAGCTCAGCCCTCGCTATCCCTATAGCTTGTCCGGCGGCCAACAGCAACGGGTGAGCCTGTGTCGTGCCATGATGTTAAACCCCCCATTATTATTGTTGGATGAGCCTTTTTCGGCTCTAGACCCGGTTACCAGAGAGATCATCCATAGTGAATTTTTGAGACTACAAGCAATTGAATCTAGGACTACGGTACTAGTTACTCATGATATGGGCGAAGCGATGAAGCTAGCTCAGCAAGTAATCGTTTTATACGAGGGTAGAATAGAGCAGCAAGGATCTGTCGAAGACATCCAAAATAACCCAGCGAGTGATTATGTGGAGACATTGTTTCGGGTAGGGGGTAACTAATGCTGCGGATTTACTTAATTAATGCGCTCTTGCTTGCACTCTCCACGCTCTTAGTCCTTTTTAGTGGCGCCGCATCCTCTCAAGCAACAGATTCTTCACGCGCGTATACCATAGGTAGTAAAAACTTTAATGAGAATTATATTCTCGGTGAAATTATTTCTCAGCTTCTCGAAGATAGTGGTTTCACCGTTGATAGAAACTTCGGCATGAGTGGCACTATGGTGATCTATGAGGCATTGCGAACCGGAGAAGTGGATGCCTATGTTGAATACTCGGGAACATTAGCAGAAGTTATTTTTCCAGGAGAAGGCGATTCAACCCCGGCCGAGCTAAATCAACATCTCCAATCTGAAGGCATAGAGGCACTTCAATCCTTCGGATTTAATAATACCTATGCGTTGGCCATGAAACGGGATCGTGCTGTTGATTTGGGAGTCGAAACTGTTTCAGAATTGGCAGCCCAAGAGAATATTGATCTTGGGTTTAGCGTCGAATTTCTTAATCGTGCTGATGGCTGGCTCGGTTTGATAGAAAACTACGGATTCACTCAACAGGCAATTGGTATGGACCATGGTCTGGCATATCAGGCCATTGATGCAGGTACCATTGATGCTACCGATGCCTATAGTACCGATGGAGATCTTGAATTATTTGATTTGATCATTTTGCGAGACGATCTCAATTTTTTCCCGCAATACTATGCAGTGCCACTGATTCATCAAAATCTTGACCCTCAAGTAAAGAATATCTTACGACAGCTTGAGGGACGTATTGACGAGGAGCGGATGCGCGATCTTAATGGACGCGTGATGTTGGATGGCAAATCATTTGCCGAAGTTGCCTCTGAGTTTTTAACTGAAGAAAAACTGTTTACTCAAACGACTTCAGCCGTCACCGGTTCAAGTATATGGAGTAATATATATCAAAATACTCTAGTCCATTTGCAGTTAACAATTATTGCCCTTTCTCTGGGGTGTTTGGTGGGGCTGCCGCTGGGCGTAATCATCTACCGCTCTAAGAAGTTATCGAGAGGGATGTTGTACGTAGCAGGTTTGATGCAAACCATCCCTTCGTTGGCTTTGCTCGCTTTATTTATTCCCATTTTTGGAATCGGAAAAACACCGGCAATTATTGCTTTGTTCCTTTATTCATTACTACCGATCCTGCGCAGCACCATTACAGCGTTACTAACTATTGATCCGATCTTAAAAAGGGCCGCTGAAGCGATTGGTATGACCAGGTTCCAGCAATTGAGGTTTGTACTAGTGCCACTGGCATTGCCCAACGTGTTGTCCGGAGTAAAAACTGCGGCGATTATTAGTATAGGGACTGCTACTTTGGCAGCGTTTATTGGAGCAGGGGGCTTGGGTGAGCCAATCGTGACAGGCTTAGCTTTGAACAATACAGATTTAATTCTTCAAGGGGCTATTCCTGCTGCCTGTTTGGCGATAATTACCGAAATGCTATTCGATGCCTTAGAGCGAGCTCTAGTAAAACCACATATGTTGGTGGGTCAGCTTCCTTCTTGAGTTTCGAGCCCTTGCTGGTTTAGGAAATCAGTCCTGCACCCAATGTGGAGCGTTCTTCAAACGGGTGTTAAAGCACTGCCTTATGTAACCCCTTAAAAAATTGGGGGTCAGAGTAAAACTTTGCTAAGCTCAGGCGTTCGCCCAATCGCTGTAAGTCAGTCAATTGTGCGGCTATAAAGGCCTTTAGGAAGAGAACTCTGGATTCGAATCTATGGAATTAATGGACTTAAGCTGGATGGCTTGGACACAGCCCACCACAATATTCTTCCTAGTCATTGCCGGGTTGATACTGGGCTTGTCAATTTGGGAGTATTTTAGTCCGGGTGGAGGGCCTCGAACGGGACTCTTACGTTTTGAAACTACCCGAGGTGATCGTCTTTTTATATCACTATTGGGCAGTGCTTTTATCTACCTAGCGTGGCTGGCTCTAGTGGGCGGCAGTTTATGGTGGGGTTTAGTCGTTTGCGTGATTTTTGCATTGCTCGTATTTTTATTTGTTTAAGTAGTAATTAGGAATATTTTAGGGGAATCAAATGAGAGAGAAAAATTTTAATAAATTCTGTTGCAACACATTTGTTTGCAGTATTGCAATTTCCTCTGCTGTTCTATCGACTGGCGTATTGGCTGATGTTGAAGACGCAGAACGCTGGCTGTCGGAGTTTCAACCTTCTACGCTTTCTCAGGAACAACAAATAGAAGAACTAACTTGGTTTATCGAAGCAGCTAGGCCATTTGCAGGAATGGAAATTAAAGTGGTCTCAGAAACCATTACCACTCACGAATATGAAGCTCAGACTCTAGCTCAGGCTTTTTCGGAAATAACCGGAATTCAAATTACTCATGATTTGATTGGTGAAGGCGATGTGGTTGAGAAACTGCAAACTCAAATGCAGTCAGGCGAAAATATTTATGATGCCTATGTTAACGATTCTGATTTAATAGGTACGCATTTCCGTTATCAACAGGTTCGCAACCTTACCGACTGGATGGCTGGCGAAGGTAGTGATGTTACTTCCCCTACTCTCGATTTAGATGACTTTATCGGCTTGTCATTTACAACCGGTCCAGATGGAAAAATTTATCAATTACCAGATCAACAATTTGCTAATCTCTATTGGTTTCGCTACGACTGGTTTACTGATCCTGAGATCAAGCAACAGTTTCGCAATAAATATGGTTATGAATTAGGAGTGCCGGTTAATTGGTCTGCCTATGAAGACATAGCTAATTTTTTCACCAATGATATTGGTGAAATCGACGGTGAGAAAGTTTATGGCCACATGGATTATGGTAAGAAAGATCCTTCTTTGGGTTGGCGCTTCACTGATGCCTGGTTATCAATGGCTGGTGCGGGAGACGTAGGCATTCCTAATGGCTTACCAGTAGATGAATGGGGTTTGCGTGTAGATGGTTGCCGTCCGGTTGGTTCGACAGTTGAAAGAGGCGGAGCAACTGATGGTCCGGCTGCGGTTTACTCGGTGAGTAAATACGTAGAATGGCTCCAAAAATATGCGCCTCCGGAAGCAGCAGGGATGGTATTTAGCGAAGCTGGCCCAGTTCCAGCTCAGGGCAACATAGCTCAACAGATTTTTTGGTATACCACATTCACTGCAGATATGGTGGTACCAGGCTTGCCGGTAATGAATGATGATGGTACGCCGAAATGGCGTATGGCTCCTTCACCGCATGGACCTTATTGGGAAGAGGGACAGAAGCTTGGTTATCAAGATACTGGCTCTTGGACACTGATGAATTCAACGCCAACAGATCGAGCTAAAGCGGCCTGGTTATATGCACAATTTGTTACTTCGAAAACTGTTTCCTTAAAGAAAAGTCATGTTGGTCTAACTATTATTCGTGATTCCGATGTGCGCCATGAAAGTTTCACTGAGCGGTCAGCGGAATTAGGAGGATTGGTAGAGTTTTATCGCTCACCAGCACGAGTGCAATGGACGCCTACTGGTACTAACGTACCTGATTACCCGCGGTTAGCTCAGCTTTGGTGGCAAAATATTGGCGATGCATCTTCGGGTGCTAAAACTCCCCAAGAAGCAATGACAGCATTGGCCGTCGCTCAAGAACGACTCATGCAACGCTTAGAACGAGCTGGCGTGCTTGGTGAGTGTGGCCCACGGCTTAATGAACCACAGAGTCGAGAATATTGGTTGAGTCAGCCCGGGGCGCCAAAACAAAAATTGGCTAATGAGAAGCCACAAGGTTTAACTATTGATTACGACGAGCTTGTTCGCAGTTGGCAGTAGCCAGTAGTCGATTAATAGGTATTCAGAGAAAATTCTGAGGAGAACGTGATGAAGAATTTACAATCTATTGTTAATATTACTGTAAGCGCAGCTTTTTCGTTTTTAATCTTTAATAGTTCTGCTGATGTTCCAGAATCAAGAATCATAGGGCCCATTCCTGTAGAAGACCATCCCTCTACAAATTCTATTTACAGCGCCTCAGCAATTGATCTGCTTGGCAGGGGCTATCTAGAAGAAGAATATTTCATTGAAGGCACAGCCAACCGATATAGCAGTCCAGAATTAGAAAATGCCGAAATTCTTGATGACGGGCATCGCTATCGGTCCCGCTTGATAGTAAGGCGTCCGGAAACAGCAGCAAATTTTAATGGCATCGTCATTGTGGAATGGATCAATGTAACTGGCGGCCCTGATAAGGACATCGATTGGTGGTTATCGGGGGATCATTTTGTAAGAAATGGCTATGCCTTCGTAGTTGTTTCAGCCCAACAAATGGGCATCGATACGATGAAGGAATGGAGCCCGGAACGATATGACAGTCTCGATGCCACTCATGACGGTATGGTGTCGCAAGATGCTCTTTCCTATGACATTTTTTCCGCGGTAGCTAAATCAATTAATCGTGTTGGCGAATCTTCATCGAATGGCGACATTGATATTCTTGGCGGCCTCAAGGCTGAGCAGATTATCGCTACAGGTCATTCCCAATCTGCCAGTAGACTAGCTGTGTACTTAAATAACGTTCACCCGCTGGAGCCAATGTTTGATGGTGTTATGGTTCACGGTGGAGGCGGTCGCATCAGGGATGATCAGGATGTCAAAATATTCAAGATCATGGCTGAGACAGATATGAGAAGACGCGCTGCCTCTCCACAGCCAAATACAGATACTTTCATTCAATGGGAAGTTGCAGGCACGTCTCATGCGGATTATAAATTTGAAGTGGAGTACGCCAGAGTGCGCCAGCTGAGAGAGGGACTACCGTTGGCAGAAGCAGTAGTTCGGGATCCCGGTTGCGACATTCCTCCGCATAGTCGAATTCCATTTAGCGATACTATGGATGCGGCTTATGAGCATCTAGTAAATTGGGTGCGAAACGACACAATACCGCCCTCAGCTCAGCCCTTGCAAGTGGCAAGAATGATGCCCCGGCTGAAATTTTCTAGAGATGATCAAGGCAATATTCTAGGCGGAATTCGGCTGGCGACTCACGTTATTGCTACAGCTAAAAATACCGGAATGAACGTTGGTCCAAATCGGTTCTGTGGATTATATGGCTCCCATGAACCATTCGATGACGCCACTATCAGTTCCTTGTATCCTTCGCATAATGTTTATGTTCAAGCGGTGAGAGAGGTTGTTGAGCAAAATTTGGCAGATGGTTACATACTGCCCTATGCGGCTGAGCGCACTATTCGCGAGGCCGAAGCATCGGACATAGGACGTTAGATTACTTTGATAGGAGTGTTGATAGAGCTTTGGTACGTTGGGACCAGAGTGATTTAATATTATCAGCATTGATTTCTTCGCTATGATCTAACACCAGAGAGATCTTCAATTTTGTGTTCTGTGCTGCACCTTCGAAGAGCACACGAATAGTATTGAGAGCAACGCCCGCTCGCCCTTCATTCCAAGTGAATTCGAGTATTCGTAGTCTATCTATTATCTTAAACTCGCCTTTATAGATGATTTTTTCGCCCAGTCGCTTCGTCGTATAGTTAAATTCGCCCCGCGGCCTCGCCTCATTCTTGAGCTCGACGATCAATTCCTTTTGAATTTCAGCATTAAACATCCACTTCCCGACAAAGGTCGGAATCAACCAATGATCAAATACTTTCTCAACAGGTGCTGGAATGGATCTGCTTAGAGATCTCTTAATAGGTTTTGCATTCAAGGAAATTTCTGCTATTTTTTCTCATACGAGATTAGTCAATTTTGGGAGCATAAGGATTCACAGGCATAAGCTCTACTAGCAATGCTGGTCTGCGCCCAGACTCTTTTTGCGGGTAATTTGCGGCAAGGTAATCAAGAATAGATTCCTCAACTTCAGCTGCGAGTTCACCCAAGCCTTGAGTGTCTTGCATCCATCGAATTCGACTTTCCCATACAACACGACTTCCTGAGTTTTGTGTTATCAATTGAGCGGAATGACATTCAGTGCAATTGGCTTCTACAACCTGCCAACCCTCAGCCTTCTCTAAGCCTGAGACTCTATTTGAATCTTGTGCCTGCAGAGATGCGCTGCTAGTCAAAAATAGGACTAATGAAATAGCCAGCGCAACAATGAAGCTAAGCAGGGTTTTAGTCGAAAGTTTCTGGATAGTTAACTGAATCAAACTGCTTGCACCGCAACTCGATGGCAGGCGTTATTAAGGTAGCCTCGAGGATTCCAACCAGGTACTACCATTGGCTGCGACCGGCCACGATCGTCCATAGCTCGTACCCAAACTTCGTAATAGCCAGGCTCTGGAAATTGCACCCAACTTTGCCAATTCTGCCAAGCTAATCGGTTTGCGACCGGTTGCAGAGCGCTGGGTAACCAAGACGCACCAAAATCTATAGAAATAAATACACCGCTGACTTGATTATCTCCAGCCCAAGCATGCCCTTTAAGGACTAATCGTTCACGAAAACTATGGCTTATCCCTGATTGAGGAAATGTCAGCAGAGATTTAACCGGCATGGATTCGATTATTCGCATGCCTTCATTAGGAACCCTGCTTCCTGGCGCTACTGAGGTAGTTGGCACAGAGTAGGATGGTGCTGCCATTTTTTCACCATCGTGTATTTGGTCACGAATAACTATTTTGTTCAGCCACTTGCCAGATACTGACCCAGGCCATCCAGCACACACCATGCGCAGGGGGTAGCCATTTTGTAGTGGGATGTCTTCGCTATTCATTTGCCAAGCAATAAGCGATTCTCTTTCCATAGCTTTGTTTAGGGGCACGCCACGGGAAATGGGATCGCGGCTCGCATCTCCGCTTGTATGGGTGTCGGCGCCATAGTAGCCGACATACGCGGCATCAGTTTTTACGCCACAGTAATTCAGTACGTCTCGCAGTCTAACTCCAGTAAAACTAGGACAGCCAATGGCTCCAGTGGTCCACTGATTGCCACTGGCGGCAGGGATAAATTCACTTCTACCGTTGCCGCCACATTCGAGTTGCAGTTGCAGGGTTATCTCTTCGAAACGTGCTCTTAATTCTGCTATGGAAAAGCTTCTGGGTCTTTCGCAAGATTCACCAGTAATTTCCAATTGCCAGGTCTCGCTATTAATGTTTTCCGGCGGCAACCCATTATTGCGAATGAACATACGGCTATTTGGCGTAACATCATCATTCAGTAAGTGGGCGGGGGTTTCTGCATTCATGGGTCTATCATTCAGAATGATCAGGCCATCTTTACCCGGGATTGCCGAAGGAGCATTATCAGCTGCAAATGCAGCAGGAATTAAGCCGGCAGGCATAAACCGCGCGAATGGGATTGTCATACCTAGAGCCGCACTCATAGTGATCAGTCCGGATTTCTTTAAAAATCCTCGTCGGCTAAATCTATTAGTTTCTCTACCCCAGATTGTGCGATCGGCTGCGATCGGGTCTTGAGCGTAAAGATCGTTAATGTCAGTGTTCTTTTTTTTCATGGAGACAAACTCCGGTAGTTTTTGTGCTAAGCCCTATAGATGCTGATAGTTGCGGAATCAATGGGGATCACGAAGCAGGTTAGCAAATTCTATTCAATAAATCTTTGTCAGTGTAGTGGCGGATAGTTACCAGACTATGGTTTGACTAGTTTTAATAAAAAACGGTCAGTTGTCCGATTAAGTCGTGGATCGAAAATACTTCGACTGTGATCATCGCTGCGCACGCGAAGCAGTTCGCTGCTCTCAACCTCGTAACCTGCCATCTTAGCAATATCAATAGCTTGTTGAATTTCCATTCGATGCATTGCAGAATTGTCTCGCCCCGATATGCTGATATGATCCGTAACTGCAATTACGCCTCCGTGTTTCAGCAAGCCTTTCAATTGAATCAACATGTTTAATGCCCTAGTGCTGTTAGGGTTGTAATAATCATGAAGAGTCTGAGCCAACATAACTGCGTCCAATGATTCAGGCGCGATACCGATTTCATCCAGTGGACGAATTATTTGGACAACGTTTTCTAGTTCTCCTTGAGTAATTTTATTATTCAGCGATTCACCTTGAGTTATATCTTGGCGGTCCGCAACAAAATTAAGACCTCGGGGTGTGTTTTGTGCATAGACTACTCCCGTTTCACGAACGGCCTTTGATAAGATGAAAGTGTAGTAGCCCCCCCCCAGCAGCATAGAGATCTAGGACCTCCATGCCAGCTTCGATTCCGACGAAATCGAGAACCTCTATGGGTTTTCTAACTTGATCTCTGACGAAATCGGCTACATCTCGGTCTGGGCCGGAAATAGCTCGCTGAAGAGCAGCTTTATCCAAGGCTATAGCTATCGGATAAGCAACGAATAGGATTAAAGAGATGGCAATTGATTGAGTGATTGGCCGAGAAAGTTTTTGAGTAATGATGCAATTCTGAGTATTCAAAATCTAACTATTCCAAATATTGAATGTTAGGTTATGCAAATTAGCGGATTAGCTCGGCAAGCCGATACCTCTTGCCATTAAGAAAGCAAACAGAGGAATAATTAGCAATAGTGCCAGTTCAGCTTTCAGAATTAGTGGCACAATAGAGGGCACAGGTATTTTTTCTTCGTTGTTATCCTTGTTTTGCCGATAAAACAATGTGGGGTAGATTGATATCAAGACTAGAAGCGTAAATAGTCCGATCTTGACCAAAAACAGAGGATTCTCTGAATAAAAGCTACTACCTTTTCCCACCCCAACCCAAAGAGTAAACCCAATTAAAAGAACTAATATCAAGCAGACTTGATAAACCGTATCGATTTTAATTAAGTTCCCCACATCCTCGGATGTTATAGCAGGCTGTATTGCTATATTCTCAATAATAATCGTCCCCGCAATACCGAAAATCGCAAAGAAGTGAAGATATCGCAGTAATTCAAATAACATAGCCTAACGGATGTTAAAACGATAATTTGGTGTGGACTTTGCGATGCCTAAATCATCATCATTTTTAACGCAAAGATTTACGTGTTCCGGTGCCAATTTTACGATCTGAACAACTGGAGTGTTGCCTATGGTACCTAATACATTCTCGAATATGTTCTTCACCTTGATTTCTGCCTGAATAAATCTACTAGGCTGTCATTGTAGCTATTATTTAGCTTCTGTCACTCTCTCTAACGCGCCATTTCGGCCTTGAATCGAGGATCAATGCTTTGGTAATAATCCTCTCTGCGGCTCTGCTTTCAGCAACGGTTGAAATGCAGGGTAAGGTCCTCTATTCTGCTATTTTGTGGGTGCCTTCATGCATTTGATGAACTTGTCGACTACCCCTTTAAGCCGAACATTCAATTAGGATTGGTTATTAGAGGATCTCAAAATGAGGATCAGAAATTGGAAAACGATAGTGCTTCAATCTATGCTATGTGCAGCGTTAATTCCAGTAGCGAGTGCTGCTGATCGAGTTGGTAATTTTGGATTAATCGATGCGGCTGGTGATTTCCATCAGTTGTCAAAATATGGCTATCAAAATGCTTTGGTAATTGTGGCGCAAGTGAATGGCTGTGAGTTGAACTACAACCAAAATCACAAATATAAACTATTAGAAACTACCTATAAAGATCGAGGCGTTAGTTTCGTCATGTTGAACGCCTCAGATGAACGTAATGCAGTAAAGTCAGAAGCGCAGGCCTTTGACTATGCCTGGCCGATTATGATGGACGACACACAGCTTGTCGCTGAGTCTCTCGGCATTAGCAAGGCTGGCGAAGTAGTAGTTCTTAATCCTAGCCGATCAGAAATTTTGTATCGCGGTCCTATTGATACACAGGGTCGAGGTGATGAGCCTTCTACAACCCATCTATCTGATAGCATAGAAAAGGCAATTGCCGGTGATTCTCGAACTTTACGAACTACCGTAGTAGCAGCAGATGGTTGCGATATTGAATTCTCCTCCCGGGAAATGCATAGCTCCAATGTTCCTGATTACACGAATGATGTTGCTCCAATCTTGGCGGAAAAGTGCGCTAACTGTCATCGTGAAGGAGGAATTGCCCCCTTCGCGATGAACAGCCACCAAATGGTTCAGGGCTGGTCGCCAATGATAAAAGAAACTTTAATGACCAAGCGCATGCCTCCGGCTCAAGTCGATCCTCAGGTGAATCACTTTTCAAATGCCCGCTATATGGAAATTAATGAATTACAAACCCTGATTCATTGGATTGATGCTGGGGCCCCAAGAGGTAATAGCGAATCTGATCCTCTAAGCCAGCTCCAGTTCAGAGAAGGATGGCAATTAGGTGAGCCGGATCACATCGTTTATTCAGAGCGTTTCACAGTTCCAGCGACCGGAGTTGTTGATTATCGATTTCCGGTGATTGATTTGCCCTTCAAAGAAGATAAATGGGTGCGGGCAGTTCAGTTTATGCCCAGTGAGCGGCAGGTAGTGCATCACATGATCGCAAGGATCGTCGAGCCAGGTTTCGATCGAACTAAAGCTGCTTCGGAAAGAGGAGAGGCTCGATTTCTCGAAGGTTTTGCTCCGGGCAAAGACGATGCCACTCAGTTTCCCGAAGGTACCGGCGTGTTCATTCCTATAGGCCACAAAATTGAAATATCCGAGCACTATACGACCATGGGTCGAGAAGTTACTGATGAAACTGCGATCGGTTTGTATTTTTCTAACGAAGAGCCAGAACATGAATTCCGAACCTACTCACTATCTCATGGCGGTGCAAATTTAAATATTCCTGCTGGTGCTAGAGATCATCGGATGTATGCCAGCTATGTATTTGATGATGATGTTATGGTTCATGCCTTCCGTCCCCATATGCACACACGGGGTAAGAATATGAAGTTTAAGGTTATTTACCCTGACAATAGCTCTGAAGATTTGATAAATGTGCCTAATTATAATTTTGCCTGGCAGCCAACTTATCGTCTTACCGAGCCAAAGATGCTGCCGGCGGGATCGCGGGTAGTTATAGACGGTGCGCTGGATAACTCTGAGCTCAATCCTGGGGCAGCAGACCCTAGTGTTGCCGCGTTAGGCGGGTTGCAAACATGGGAAGAAATGTTTATAGGGTATTTTACTTACCACAATGTTAACGAAATATAGTAAGAGCACAGTGAGAGCCTAAATAGGTCACAGTGAGTGATTAAATAGGAGAGGTACACAAGTTGCGAATAAAGGATTGTAGTATAACAGCCGATTTTCGGAAGTTAGCTAAAAAAAGACTCCAGCCCCCTTTGTCTCTTTATGCTGATGGGTGATTCAACAAAAAACATGACTAATTCTGAAAAGCTAGAGCTTGCAAGAGACGCTCTCTGGCCGAACTATGCGCCGCCAGCAGATATAGTGTTTGTCCGAGGTGTGGGAAGCGAACTTATTGCGGAGAACGGTGATGCTTATCTCGATTTTCTTTCTGGAATAGCAGTAACTAGTTTCGGTCATGCCCATCCTTATCTGGTAAAGATTCTTCAGCAGCAAGCACAAAATCTCTGGCACACGTCTAATCTTTTTCGTATTCCAGCAGCAGAAGTATTGGCGAAGCGTTTAGTGGAAAATTGTTTTGCCGATAAAGTGTTCTTCTCGAATTCTGGAACAGAAGCTGTCGAGGCCGGTATTAAAGCTATTCGTGGTTATCAGAATAGCTGCGGCAATGAAGACCGATATCGAATTATTGGATTCGGCGAAAGCTTTCATGGGCGCACACTTGCTGCGCTTGCGGCGGCGGGAAATGAATTACATACCAAAAGCTTTATACCCCTAGACTATGGATTTGATAATGTTGAATGGGAGAACATTGATGCATTGCGGGCAGCGGTTACGGCTAACACTGCTGGAATTGTGCTAGAGCCGGTGCAGGGAGAAGGAGGCATTCGACCTATTACTACAGAATTTCTGCAGGCAGTACGTGATCTTTGTGATGAAAACGATCTTCTGTTGATGTTTGATGAGGTTCAATGTGGCCTTGGTCGTTCTGGGAAGCTCTTCGCTCATCAGCACCTTGGGGTGACACCAGACATCATGGCACTAGCGAAAGGTCTGGGCAGTGGTTTTCCAGTTGGTGCGTGTCTGACTACTGAAGCTGTAGCGCAAGCGATGGTGGTGGGTGCCCATGGTAGCACTTTTGGTGGTAATCCTTTGGCGATGGCTGTTGCCAACGGTGTGATGGATTTAGTTCTGGAGCCTGGCCTGTTAGATGAAGTAAGCCGAAAATCAGACATTATTAAAACTGGACTTATCAATCTAATTGCAGAACACAGCGACAAGCTTGAGTCAGTTCATGGGCTCGGGCTGATGCTTGGGCTCAAGTGTAAGGTTCCTAGTGCAGACTTACTGGCTAAATTAAGAGAAAGAAAAATACTGGTAGGAACTGCCGGCAACAACATGCTCCGTTTATTACCACCGCTGAATATTAGTGATACGGATATTGATCGTGCTATCAAATTAATTGATGACAGCTTAGGTGAATTTTAGTGCAGCTTTTATTGGCATTAAGTAAAACTTAGAGAGTATATCGCTACCGCTCGGTTAGCTGACTCGCTTCCATCATGACGTGATAAATCAAGTGCTGTTCCATTACACCACGAACTAAATCTGATCCAGGACCTATGGCATAGATTGCAACATCTTCCCCGGCATGGGTTTCGTCTGAGAGGGGGACTAAGGTCTCACTGTGAAAACCCTGATCAGTAGTATCTATATCAGAAAGGTCTACTCTACCTGCATTTATTTCTTCGCGGTAGATTGCATCAGCAGTTTGAGCATCAGGCAGAGAATATTGCCCATGGCCGTTTGCATATCCAAGAGTAGTGTACGGTAGACCGTCGGCTGCTAATGCGGGATCAGTATTAGTGGCACCGCTAGCATCTAGTCCAACTACTTTTCCGAGAATTGGATTGCCGCGAGCAGGGTAGCCCGCGATCGTGAAGACATGGCTATGATCAGCTGTAACAATTATCAAAGTTTCGCTTAAATCTACCATTTCAACTGCAGCTTTAACTGCAGCCGCGAATTCAACCGTGTCCACTAAAGCTCGTTGTGGATTGGTAGCATGATGAGCATGGTCAATCCGGCCCGCTTCGACATTTAGATAAAATCCCTTCTCGTTCTTGCTGAGAAGCTCGATTGCCTTCGTGGTCATTTCGCTAAGAGAAGGTTCGCCCGCTTGATCTGACTTCAAGTCGAAATTGTAATTCATGTGTGATGGTTGGAATAAACCCAACAAATGATCAGTGGAGTCGACATCAATTGCGTCAAACTGTTCTTTGTTCCAAACATATTGGCTATTGTCGTGTTCACTTAGCCATTCTTGAGTAAGGTCGCGCCCATCTAATCGTTGACCCATATTTCCTGTCTCGGGGTCTGCTCCTTCTTCCCGCAGTATAAAACTCTGGCGCCCTCCGCCCAAAGCTACCTCAAGGCCATCGGACCCTGGGATCTTGGTTTGAAATTCAATTAACTGTCGTGCGATATCAGCGCAATTGCCAGGATTGGAGAGGTTTTCTGCATCACGGTCGTCTTCGAAATTACGATCCATTATATGGGCGTAATTGGCAGCTGGAGTGGCGTGAGTGATCCTGGCTGTAGAAACAACGCCTGTGGACAGTCCGCGCATTTCGGCGCGCTCGAGAAAAGTTAAGACTTGATTACCCGTTTGTGAATCACAGTCTCCGCGAATGACATCTTGATTTACGCTGATCATGCCGCGATCAGTTTTAACGCCTGTTGCCATTGCGGTCATTGTGCCTGCTGAATCTGCAACCTGAGCATTGGTATTATAAGTTTTGGAGAGAGCCACATTAGGGAAAGATTCAAAGGAGAGTTCGTTTTCTTCACCAGATTCGCCGCGTAACTGACCTTCAAAAATTCGTGCCGCAGTAACTGTTGAAATCCCCATGCCGTCACCAACAAACAAGATCACATTCTTGGCTACTGCATCTGCGGGGATAGCATTCCTAAGAGCCTTGTTTCGTTGAATTGCTGCTTGCCCGTCGGCATACCAAGGCTGCGAAGTTTCTTGAGCAAGTGGAGATATTCCTGTCACGAGCAAGCAACCTAACAAACAAGCTTTGATGTCATTAGTGCGACGTTTCATAGTGTAATCCCACAGGTTCTTGTCTGAATTCAGTGATAAATATGTTCCAATCTTACATGAATTTCGAGCTGAATCCTTAAGTAATTGAAATATGGCTTTAGTGATTTGGCTGTCAGACCGAGAACTAAATAGTGCGGGAATAATAGACTACTAGAGGAAATACAATGTCGATCGAAATTACCTATTGTGCGGCTTGAAATTATAGACCTGAGGCAGACCGTGCGTCGGCCGAAATAGATTTAGCATGCGGTGAAGTGCCAACATTAATCGCAGGCAGTGGCGGTATATTTGACGTAGTGCGAGATGGGGAGCGGGTGTTTTCAAAGCATAGCTTAGGCAGGTTTCCGGCCAATGGCGAGCTTAGAGTCCTGCTAAAAAGCAGAGACTAATTTTATAGTTAACTAAAACAGAACAATACCTGAGGGCAGAGGGAGTTTCTTCTGTATTGCTTATGAACCAGACTTACAAGAAATCACAAAAAATATTGCATTGGCTGTTAGCATTTCTCGTGTTGTTCTGGCTTTTCGTAAGTGGCGCGCTTGTTGAATCATCTGAAGGCGCAGATAAAGCAATGATTTTGCCAATTCATTCAGGCGGCGCAATTATTATTTTGTGTTTAATGATTTACCGCTTTCGATTACGGTTGGCTAATACTGTTATTCCTTCAGCTGCGCTCAAGCCATACGAGAGAATTTGGAGCGTTAGAACGCACCTAACAATGTACGCCTTGGTATTGTTGATGGTGTTAAGTGGAATTGGGCAGGGCATATTTTTCGAGCAAGAAGTCCGAATCTTTGGTTTTATTAATATCACCTTAGAACATAACGAATCTATTGTTGTCATATTTCACTTTATTCATGAAACAACAGCGAATATTTTTAAGTTATTAATTGCAATTCATATTCTTGCAGCACTGAAGCATCAATTTATCGATCGCAATGGTTTGCTGAAGCGAATGAGCTAAGGAAGGATCATCAACCGCAGCTCTTTTGTGATGAGATTGCTGTCCTTACTCTGCTAAGTGATGTTTTGGATTAACTGGCTTCATCAGGGCATTACTTACCAACGCTATGGCGAGCAGGGCTGCCATTAAAAACATCGTTGAATTGTAGAGACTACTAGTTGGGTCAGCAGTGCCGACAGGCGCGATTTCCATTAATCTGGCTATAGTTACGGAATTTTGGGAAACCAATAGATCTAACTGTTCCACCGGTGCGCCAAATTGAGCTAGAAAATCACCGGGCTTAATTTTTGACACCAGATCACTTATCGCATTGTTGATTGAGTTCTGGCGTAATGAAGTTATGGCCAGAGGACCAAGGACTCCAGCAGTGCTCCATGCAGTAAGCAGTCTTCCATGAATTCCACCGACGTATTTCGTACCAAAGATGTCCGCCAGATAAGCTGGAATTGTCGCAAATCCACCCCCATACATTGTAAAAATAATCATAGTGGCGGCATAAAAATAAATTAGCCAGATTGTCGAAGGGTTTACACTGACTTGTTGTGCGGAATATGGCACTGACAAATAGAGTGCAATGCCCAGAACAAAGAAAATCCAATAGGTGTTGCGCCGCCCGATATAATCCGAGGTACTTGCCCATATAAACCGACCTACCATATTGAAGGCGCTAATCATTACCACATAGGTTGCAGCGAAAGAGGCATCAACCGTGTCCGGTAATGAAGAGCCAAAGATCTCGGTGATCATGGTGCGGGCAACTCCGAGAACACCGATGCCAGCGGTCACATTAAGACAAAGTACAACCCAAAGCTGGTAAAACTGCGGTGTCTTTAGGGCTTCATCAATATCTACATTTTTGCTACTAATTAGAGTTGCTCTAGATTCTGTCGCGGGCTCAACCCAGCCCTTTGGTTTCCAGTTTTGCGCTGGGATTCGATAAGAAAAAGCTGCGAGGAGCATCACTAATAAATAGATTATGCCGATTACTACGAATGTTTCAGCTACACCGGTGGCGCCACTATTAACCACGTAGACTCCTTCAGGTCCTGCTATGGTCATGTCTCTAATTTCGGATGCGCCAATAACAACGACTTCTTGTATTGCGCCACCGATTTCAGCAAAGCGCCGTCCTGCTTCTGTTACTAGATTTACTTCAGCGGTAGTACCGAGATATTCAGGTGCTCGGTAAAACATGCGAATAAAATATTCTTTGATCGGAGTTCCGATCATGGCGCCTCCGCCGAAACCCATGATAGCCATACCGGCCGCCATGCCTCGGCGATCGGGGAACCAGCGAATGAGGGTGCTTACTGGAGAAACATAGCCCAAGCCAAGGCCACAACCACCGATTACCCCATAGCCTAAATATAGCAGCCAGAGTTGATGAGTCATGATACCGACGGCGCCGACTAGGTAACCACCACCCCAACAACAGGCGGCAACTACACCCACCATGCGTGGGCCTACTTTTTCAAGCCAACGACCGGCAAAAGCTGCGGCTAAGCCAAGGAAGATGATTGCGACAGTAAATACCCAAACGACTTCGCTAAGACTCCAATCATCAGCTGCACTAGTAACAACTCCAAATACCCGCGTGAGGGAAGGATTGTAGATGCTCCAGGCATAGACCGAACCAATGCACAAATGGATGGCCACTGAGGCCAGAGGTACTAACCAACGATTGTAGCCATTAGGAGCGATAATTCTTTCTTTGGAGAGAAGTCCAGCCATTATTATTTTTCCTTCTGCTGCTTGTAGTAAATTGCGCCCAGCAGTTTAGTCCGCAATCTTGGCTTAGGGAGAATATGTAAAGCTATCTTATTCGGCGCGCGCTGTAAAAGGGCCCGTGGAGCCACCCTAATGGTGATGTTGAAAAGAATTGAATTTCTTGGAGCGGTATGGATAGGAGATAGAGAAGTGTTAATGGCAATCACAAGGTAGAGAGGGTGCCACTTATTGAACTGGCATATAGACAGATTTAACTAAGTTGAATGAGTGGGCATGACTGTCCACTCATTACAGATATTAGCGTTGGAACAAGTAAGAAAATTTCACGAAGATCTGATCACCATCTTTCTTTAGATGATCAGTGACGATAAGTTCGCGATCACCTTCCATATCAACGATATCAAAGTTACTTTGGTTGGTGTTATAGCCCACATAAAAAGCCGACCATGGATTGATTACATAGCGAAGTAGAAGATCGAAATTCATATTTTCGTCATCAGTTAAACGAGATGCTGGGCCAGCGTCAGTTTCTTCATATTGAGCTATAAATCGTAAGGATAATTCCTTAGTGAATTGGTAGTTCCAATTGCTTCGAATAATTTCATTACTGAAAATCTTCCCACCACCATTTTGAGATTCCAGCTCTGTATAGAAATAAGTATTTTCAATTCTCAGCCGGGCGATAGGGCGCCATATCATATCTACAGAAATACGGCTCGTATCGGCGATTGTCGGCAAGCTTCCAACCTGCGGAATCAAGTTAATGGTTTCTCCGAATTGATAACTGGCACTAAAATCGACTGTGCTTAGAGTATTGTTATCGAAGCTCACCTGCCAGTTATCATAATTGTAGCGGGTGTTAGAAACGATTCCTGGAAAATCCTGCGGGCGTAGAACTTCAACATAGTCGGTGTAAGTTAGACCGAAACCTGCTGTGTCAAACTCCATGTCGATTGTTGGGCCAAGCTGATGGTAGATTAGTGTGCCATCAGTGTCTTTCAAATAGACATCGAATATCTGGAATCCCCAGGTATTAATATCTAAACTTTCAGGAAAGAAATTGAATCGAGCACGGTTATGGATGCCGGAGACATCAGGCCGAAAAAATCGATTCATAAAACCCAACTCAGTGCGAAAATTGTCTGTTGTCTCGATAAAGTGCGAGTGGGTGTTTAAAGTTCTTCCAGTTCGATTAATTTGAATATTTCTTTGATAGCCAGTGCTCGTTGCGCCGCTAAACACTGGCTCACTTTCCGTTCCTACAAACTGCATATTGGTAATCCAATTATCAGTAAGCTTAAAGCGCCCATCAATGCTAGCAACTCTGTTGTAGCCATCAGCTAGCTCTCGGTCACTAAGCAAAAAACCTACTCGAGATTGTTCAGAAATATCCCGAAAGCCACGCAGTATTCCGATGTTGGCTTTTTTCCCACGTATTGGGTCTGTGGCATCTCGATTCAATCCAGGGGCTTCATCGTTAATTAGGATAGCACCAAATCCGTAATCACCTTGCCTGCCGGTAAATCGAGCACCACCTTCAGGGTCGACGATGCGTCTAGTGAAAACCAGATTTGAATCAGTGGCAAAGAAGTCGGCATTTTCCACAAAGAATGGCCGCCGTTCAGGAAACTGCACTTCGAAGCGCTCATTCACAGTGACTTGGGGTTGGTCGGACTCTACCTGGCTAAAATCAGGATTCAGCGTGAGGTCCAAAACCATCGAATCATTGAAGACGAACTTGGCATCGATACCAACATCTTGCTCCGTATTGCCTCCAAATTTAGGTCCGCCAATTGCGCCGAGATCTAGAGCCTCAGCGTCGCGCGCGAAAATGAATGGAATGATCTGATAGTTATTCCCGGGAGAAACATCGCGGATACCGGTTAGTAGAGCAGTTTGATTCAACCGTCCTTCAATGCCTATGGAATAAGCAGGCCAATAAGCCTCCTCGTTGAGACGGGGGATCTGGCGGGCGAATTGTACTCGCCAGGTTTGTTCGGAAGCATCGGGAAATCTCAGGCTTCGCAGTGGGATAGACATTTTGACCATATAACCCTGATCTGTGAGCTCCCCGTCACTATCCCAAACAGCTTCTAAGGTAGTATCGAAGCCACCACGCCGAGAGTTGCCTTCTGTCCAGCGAGCATCCCACTGAATTCCAAGAGGTGTAGCTCGAAACGAGAAGGCGGCTCTTTGATCATTAAAGGTATCAAAGGTCATCTCCACGGTGTCATCACCGTCGATATTCTCTCTAGAGGAAAGGTTAGCTCTGATTTGATCAGGGTTAGTATCGAAAGCTAGAAAGATGGCGTGCAGCCGTTCCTGATCATAACCAATATAGACTTCTGTGCGCTGAGTGGCGGAATCACCATCATTTGGAGTGCGCTGAATAAAATCATCTACTTTGGCCATGGAGCGTGCTAATGCAGTAGCAGGACTCATATCTGAAAAGTCAGCAAAGCTTGGTTCACTTTGAATTTTCGGGATTACCAGACCGCTGTCAGCAGCATAAACGGAGCTAATAAAAGTGAATGTTACAACTGTGCACAATACGCACAACATTAACCGTGACATATTCATGGTTCCTCTTTTAGGTGTTTTTCAAAGGCGGAGGGATTCTACTTGGATTTACAGTCCGAGTGAACTACTTACTCAAGTGTGAACTTATATGGCTAGCGCACCTGGTTCTTGTCTATAAATCCATCCTTGTTAGGCATTTCAATAGCAATTAGAGTTTCGCGATTTATCACAGTGTTCTGATCCACGATGCCATTTAAATAAAGCACGTAGGCCGTTACTTGATAAACTTCTTCACTAGTCAAGGATTTAGGCGCATCAGCGGGCATGGCACGGCGAATGAAGTCGAATAAGGTACTGGCATGGGGCCAATAGCTTCCGACTGTTCGCAATGGCGAGCCTTCAGAGTGCATATCTCCGCCAACAAGGACAGTGTTTCCTGAAGTTCCCTCGCCGGTTAAAGCATGGCATGCAGCACAGCGAGTATCGAAGACTTGTTTCCCTTGGGCGGCTGACCCACTACCAGAAGGAAATCCTGCGCCATCAGGTCCCGCTATAAGATCAAATTCACTGAGTTGTTCTTCACTTATCGGAGAGCCCAATTTTAAAACAGTGTCTTGAGCAAAAGAGACGAACCCTATAGAAGCTAGTGTTACTGAAAATATAAAGAGAAGAGCGCGCTTATACATAGACATTAGCGACACCTCCATTGCTGTTTACTGCCCAGGATTGAATGCAATGATTGTGATAAGAACTGAGTCGACCATGGTCAGCCAGTACTGCATCTCGTGTGGGTTGGACATTACCTTCACTATCGGTTGCTCTACTTTGAAGAACAGCACTTCCGCCGGACCATTCCCATGGAATACGAAATCTAGCTAGCGCTTTATCGCTCTGATGAGATTCAATCTCGGCGTCTGCCCAGCTGCGTCCCCCATCGGCACTAACTTCGACTCGACGAATGCTGCCTCGGCCAGACCAAGCGATACCAGTCACTTGGTAAATGCCCTGGCGGTTCAGTGCCATTTGTCCTGATGGCGAGGTGATCAAAGACTTAGTTCCCATGGGAAAAGTAAATTGCAAGCTGTTACGGTCTGGCAGCGTGTCGGTGTATTTGCTAGTTTCATCTCGGAATTGGCTGGGTTCGCTGGTTAGCTTCAATTGTGTCAGCCATTTAACACTGATATTGCCTTCCCAGCCGGGGCAAAATAAGCGCATTGGATAACCCTGTTCAGGCCGCACTGGTTCACCATTTTGAAATAGAGCCACTAGAACATCGTCCATCGCTTTATCGATTGGTACAGACCTACCCATGCTTGCAGCATCTGCGCCAACAGCACTGACCCATTGGGCTGCAGGATCAACGCCGGCTTCATCGAGAAGGGTGGATAAGGGGATTCCAGTCCACTCAGCACAAGACACTAAACCATGAAGGCTTTGCGCCGACCCATCTGCTGGACTTGGTCTGAGTAGGGAGCCACTATTGCCCGAACATTCCAAAAAGTGAATTTTGCTTACCATAGGGTACTTGAGTAAATCTTCGTAATCAAAAACCAATGGCTGGCGTACTAAACCATTGATAACTAGTTTGTGCATGCTTGGATCAATATCAGGAATACCCGCGTGATGTCTTTCGAAGTGCAGACTATTCGGCGTTATAGTGCCCTGCAATTCAGCCAGAGGTGACCTCGATGCTCCACCACCAGGATAGGTGGGGTTTGGATTTCCGGACATTCGTTGCATGTGTTCGGTGTGACTTGAACGATTGCCATAGCCGCTGGCTCCAGGCCCAGGCACTTTTGACCAACTTGGAATTTGTAAACCCGCGTCAGCTCCTAGCGCTGAATTCGTCATCACCGATCCTGCGCCCGCGAGTCCCATTCCTAGTAGATGTCTGCGACTCAGCAGACCATTGCCCGCAACCCTTTCCAGTTTTTCCTGTGTCATTTCTCTTCTCAATAAATTCAAACGTTAATTTTTTATTCTTATATCAAAGAAATTAATAATTTAGATATTTTTTTGCTTCCTGCACTGCAGGATGACTGTCATCTGACCACACCGCGAGCAGGGCAGCATACTTCTCTGATGCTTTACCGGCATTGCCCATTTCTTTGTATGATCGAGCTGCGCCTAGCAATGATAGTGGTCGATTGGGCATACGTAACAATGATTGCTCGAACAGCTCAGCAGCTTTTTCTGCCTGACCTACAGCCAAAAACGCTTCACCGCCCAATTCGTGTGCTGGCTTTAATGGATTTGCAGCTCCGTTAGGCATTCGACCTTTGTTAGCCAAATCTACTGCTTCCTCTAATAGAGCTAAAGCTTCAGTCTGCATTGGTAGGCCTGCAGCGCTCATGCCTTTGGCAATCTGATTTTTGGCTTCCGCAAGTTTGGCTAAACCGGCGATTTCCAGTTGGCTGATTTTCAAGGTTCCACTATTAGGACTATCGGACACCATTTCTGCCATGCGGTCTGCTACCTTGTTGGCTAATTCAAGATCACCAAGTGCCACTGCACTTAATCCAAGGGCTAATAATTCTGTCGCGCTCAAATCTTCGCTATAGCTACTGAGATTCCAGTGCTGCGATTCGATAGTATGGCGGGCTCGCATAGTACTGAGTGTGCCAGCGGAGCGATTATCACTAGGATTGTTTTTCAACACTTGTTCCGCGCGGGAAATCCATAACTTCGAGCGTTCTAAATCACCTAACTGAAGGTCTCCATATTGGCCCCAATCGGAGGAATGGTTTTGATCACCAACAGTGTCACCTGGTTTCCAAAGTTCATAGGCCGCATTAAAAGCTGACTCATTCCATTGTGAAACTTCATTCCATTTCCCGTGCTGAATAAAAATGTGAGTTGGCATATGCCGCGCATGTGACACTGCCGGTGCAGTGTCAGCATATTTGAACGCAGCTTCTAAGGCGATTGGTGCGTGGACGGGATCATCGAAAGCATGAATCACATAGTGAGCAGCTCCAGGATGATCCTCATTTTCCTTAAATAGTTCCAGGGCCAAAGCTCCGGCACGCATATTTAAGCGCTCTCTTGCTGTTCCAGAAGCAGTAGCTCCGCTCAAGGTTGAGACTGCATAGAATGCTGCTACTTCACGATCATCAGGAAATTGTTGATAGAGATCAGCCATGGCATTCATCCATGCCAGGCGTCGCTCGGGCATGCCTCCAACGGTTAGCGCATAGGCTTCAGCCGCGCGAATAAAACCTTTTTCTCGTTCAGTTGGCGCTTTTGAAAGTCTCTCTTCGCTGGTAGCGCCAAGTTTCATTAAAGCCTGACCGGGGCGTTCATCTTTTGCGCCAAAGAATGGGTGCTGATAGGTAAATGTTTCACCCCAATACGCCATGGCGAAATCGCCATCAATTTCCTGTGCCTTGCGGAATTCTTCTCCTGCTTGAGTCATACCGAAACTATGCAGAAAGCCAACTCCACGAAGGAAATGCTCTTGAGCGGCAGGGTCGCCTGAAGTAGGGAAATCGAACCTGCCTATATCATCGAGCTCGGCGGCTCTTAGTAGTGAAGAAAAACTGGCACAGATTGCCAGAATGAGTGTTAACGAAAGTTTCTTAGACATAATTTTTCCCCAATTTTTCCTTTATATTCTGAGGCTTACTGTGCCAAGTCCCTCTGATCTTTGCAAACATTTATTTGTTACCGAATGTGCCGTTCTGGAATATGCTTATTGGCTCTAAAGTGATATCACGGTAATTTAAAGCAACGCGCATGAATAGCGTGCTTGCGGCGGTTACTCAATAGATATTGTTGGCGGATTGAGAGATAGATCCATGGTGCTCAAAGGAAGTATTTATAACTCTGCCAGTGCTGAGCAAGACTTCAGAGGAGCCTGGACACTGAATGCTGAGGGCAGCTTTCACCAATTTTGCGGGCAGTACAATTGTGATAACGATAACGAGATTTGGGAAGCTTGATTTGATGGGAAATATGAATCCAAGGAAAGTAAATAGCTGCTTCCAAGGCAATATGCAGCGCGACGGAAACGATATAGCGTGCATAATACAAAATTATTTAGATAGTCTATTTTGATGATCTTGCAGAATAAATTCCGCGCCTTTTTCAGCTATCATCACTGTGGGCGCGTTGGTATTTCCAGAGGTGATACGTGGCATGATGGAAGCATCTATTACGCGCAGTCCAGCAATGCCGTGTACCTGTAAACGATCATTGACCACGGCCAGCTCATCATTACCCATTTTGCAGGTTCCAACTGGATGAAAAATCGTTGTTCCTAGATCGCCAGCAGCCTGATAAAGGTCTTCATCCGTTTTAAGTTCCGGGCCTGGTTTCCATTCCTGGGGATTGAATCGTTCCAACGCCTTTGCCGCCATTATTCTCCTGGTAAATTTCAATCCAGCGACCGCCACGTCGCGGTCTTGTTCGCTAGACAAGTAGTTTAATGTAATTGCAGGGTAGTCTTCCGCCTTTGCTGTTCGTATTCGAACATGGCCTCGACTAGTGGGACGCAAATTGCATACAGACGGAGTTATTGCATTGAATTGATGAAGAGGGTCGCCAAATTTTTCTAATGACAAAGGTTGCACATGCCACTCTATATTGGCAGAGGTCTGCGTTTCATCGCTCATGGCAAAAGCCCCAAGCTGAGAAGGCGGCATGGTGAGCGGGCCAGTTTTGAACATGAAGTATTCCAGCCCCATTTTCATCTTACCAAATAGTGAATTAGCTCTTTTATTAAGGGTTACAGTGTTCTCAACTTTGTAAACGCTACGCACTTGCAAATGATCATGCAGGTTTTCTCCAACACCAGGTAAATCATGAATCACTTCCAAGCCTTTTTCTTTAACGAAGTCACCTGAGCCAATTCCACTTAGCTGCAATATTTGCGGTGAACCAATGGAGCCAGCAGAAAGTATGACTTCTCTGCTGGCGTTAAAAACTTTAGCGCTATCATCATTAATTCGAACTTCCGCCCCTGTCGCTTTTTTACTGCCACTCTGTGAGTTAATAACTAACTTTTGGACGTGGGCGTGAGTTATTACGGTAAGATTTGGCCGTGATAAGACTGGTCGTAAAAATGCCTTAGTTCCGCTCCAGCGACTGCCCCGGCGCTGATTCATTTGGAAATAGGCATTGCCGAAATTGTCTCCACGGTTGAATTCATCAATCTTCGGAATGCCGCACTCCTCTGCAGCCTCTCGCCAGGCATCGAGAATTTCCCAATTGACCCGCCTGTCTTCGACTCTCAGCTCGCCATTGGCACCATGGAATTCATCGGCACCATGTTCATAGTTCTCTGACTTGATATAAACCGGTAGTACATCATTCCAACTCCAGCCACGATTGCCGAGAGATTCCCAGTAGTCAAAATCACTGCGTTGACCGCGCATGTAGATCATGGCGTTAATCGATGAGCAACCGCCTAACACCTTTCCTCTGGCATAACCAATAGAGCGACCATTCAGGCCTGGATCTGGTTCAATGTTGTAACACCAATCAGTTCTAGGATTTGCAATAGTGTAGAGATAGCCAACTGGTATATTGATCCAGAAGTAGTTGTCTTTACCTCCAGCTTCTAAGAGAAGCACATTGCAGTTAGGATCTTTCGAAAGGCGATTTGCGAGCACACAGCCAGCTGTCCCTGCTCCGATAATAATGTAGTCGTAATTTTGCATTAGCAATTGGGCACAAAAAGAAATTGTTGGGTAAATTTTATGTCATCATACCTTGATGTATCTATTGTATAAAGTTGAGTTATTTTATGTCTGAGGGTTTTTATCGATTTAATGTTTGGATTGTAACTAAATAGTGAATAAATTATTCAAAGAAACCTTGGCTAATTTCTTTTCATTGGATCAGCCTGAGGCTAGGCGTGTACTGCATGGAAGAGGGCTACTCTTCTCTGGTTTGGAACAGCTATCTGTGGATTGGTATCCGCCGGTTCTCTGTGTGGCGGCTTACAAAGAACTTGAGGACGAATCGGGTTTAGAGGAGTTCGCAAGGTCTATAGATAGGCAACAGCAAATTAAATCTTTAGTACTACAAAAACGCTACGAGGAGAATAGCCCAGCTCAGGATCTAATCGGCAATGAATTGCACAAAACTATTGTCCGAGAAGGGGAGTTGTTTTTCGAAGTTCGCCCTGGAATGCAACAAAATGCTGGCTTGTTTCTAGATATGCGTTTATTGCGGGCCTGGTTGCAAGCCAATAGTGTTGATCGAAACGTCCTCAATCTATTTGCTTATACCTGCTCATTATCTGTGGCGGCACTAACAGGAGGCGCAAATTTTGTCACCAATGTTGATATGAGAAAATCCAGCATTATCTGGGGGAATGAAAACCATAAATTGAATGAGCAAGATAGTCGTTGTATTAAGGCGATACCCCACAATGTTTTTCGCTCCTGGGGTCGGATTAAGCAGTATGGTCGCTATGACACCGTGCTCATTGATCCTCCTACGAGGCAACATGGCAGCTTTGATGTCGCTAGGAATTACCCTGCTGTGCTAAAAAAATTACCACAGTTATGCCAGCCTAAAGCTACGGTTATAGCCACAGTAAACAGTCCATTTTTGGATGTGGATTTTTTGCCCTCGCGGTTTTCGAAATTTGTTCCTGGCGCTGTTCTCATAGAGGAAATGCCAGTTGCGGAAGAGTTTCTAGAGAAGTATCCGGAGAGAGCGCTGAAAATCTATCGATTTGAAATGCCCTAAAATTTAGAATCGTTATTCTAACTCTTAGCCACTTCATAACTATCAACATCGATAAAAATGCTGGTGGCTAATTCAGTGTTCGTGGATTTAAAATGAGCAACCGCTGCATTCGCAGCAAGGTTTAGGAAAAAAGCGATAGCTAGGAAACAATAGGGCTGACTTGTCGTTATCTAGATGTTCCTTTTCACACCCTTATTAATAGCGATTGCACGATTCAGTAAACTTCTCTAGTTACTATTAAAAGCTTGCACTAATTCTCTTGCGCACTCACTAATAGCTATTTTTGCCTTGTCCAACGCCCCAGGCATGGTGATAAATCCATGCATCATGGTCTCATAATGTGAGTGTTTGACGACCACACCAGCTTTTGTCAATTTTTCCACATAGGCAGTGTTCTCATCCTGAAGTGGATCAAATCCTGCCGAAAGCACAAGGGCAGGTGGCAAATCGCTAAGATCATTAGCATTAAGCGGCGAAGCATTCCAATGGCTAAGATCATCTTGCGGGCTGAAGTAATGGGTATAGAACCAGTCAATCAAATCATTGGTTAAGCGGTATCCCTTGCCGAATTCCTTATGGGAAGGGAATGTACAATTCATCTCTGTGCCGGGGTAAATTAATAGTTGGAAAAGCAGGTGAGGTGCATTTGCTGCTTTCGCTCGTAAACAGACAACGGCTGCAAGATTTCCGCCGGCACTGTCTCCACCAATTGCAATTCGATTCTCATCACCGCCTACGAATTTTGTATTCGCTGCTACCCATTGAGTGGCGGCCCACGCATCATTGATAGCGGCGGGGTACTTATGTTCTGGTGCGAGCCGATAGTCTACAGAAATTACGAGGCATTGAGCCTCTTCGCAAATTGTCCGACAAACACAATCATGACTAGCCAAAGAGCCAATGACATAGCCACCACCATGAAAATAAACCAAAAGCGGGAGTCCTGATTCGGCGCTAGGTCGATAGAGTAATGCGGGAATTTCTGACTCATGTCCTTGAATCGAAATTTTGTTAATAGCATGAACCTCAGTTAACTCACCTTTTGCTAATTCGCTGGCTTGGTCATAGAGTATCCTCGCCTGCGCAGGTGAGTGTGCATCTAGCGGTGGGGTTCCAGATTTTTCAATGGCATCGAGTAAGGCTTTAGCTTGCGGATCTAATGGCATAATCATTCTCTGCTAGGAGTGTGTTAGCTGCTTTCTAGGCAATTGATATTAGTGAGCGAGATAAAATTAATTGCTTCTGTTAGCACGAAGTTTATCACTCCGAACCGAATCATTTTACTTGTAGCTCATTATCTGTATGCTTCCAATTTAACGGCCCACTGCTGTTAAATTATATCCATTAGTAAACGAACTACAAAGACAGAATAACAGCAACTAAGCAGGGATAAATTTTGAATTTTTCAAATAAGACCGTATTGGTAACAGGAGGTTCTCGAGGAATAGGGAAAGCTATTGCGATTGCTTTTGCCTCTCGTGGAGCTAGAGTTGCTATTCTTTATAAATCTAATCAGCAGGCGGCAGCAACAACTCAAGCCAAGCTCCAAGGGCAGGGCCACCTTGCAATACAGGCTGATGTGGCTGACGCTGAGTCGGTAAAGTCTGCAGTAGAAGAATGTATCAACAAGTTTGGAGAGTTAAATATTCTCGTTAACAATGCTGGGATTGGTATTTATCATCCATTGGTATCCTCTGATTACAATCAGTGGCAGGAGGCTTGGCAGCAGACAATTCAGGCTAATCTAATCGGCCCAGCAAACCTTTGTTTTTGTGCAGCCATGCACATGATAGAAAATGGGGGAGGGCGAATTGTAAATGTTAGTTCCAGAGGCGCCTTTCGCGGCGAACCAATTAAGCCAGCCTACGGTGCCAGCAAGGCTGGGCTAAACTCCCTAACTCAGTCTTTGGCTGTAGCCTTGGGTAGCCATAATATTTTTGTCGCGGCGGTTGCGCCGGGCTTCGTTAATACTGAATTAACTGCCGAGCGTATGAGCAGTTCAGAAGGGGATGAAATAAGAGCCCAGAGTCCGCTGCAGCGTATTGCCGAGCCAAAAGATGTGGCGCATGCGGTATTGTTCCTTGCTTCAGATGGTGCGGAATTTTCGACAGGAACAATTATTGATGTGAATGGAGCTTCTTATTTGCGTAGTTAATGTGGTTCTATTTCTGCAATGAGTTGATGGTTTTCGCGGAAATGAAGTCTCCAGAATTACCCCAAGCGTTACGAACATAATTAATAATCGTCGCGATGTCTTCATCGGATATTGATCCAGAAAAGGACGGCATTTCTCCTCTACCGATTATTAAAACTAGTGCAACATCCACTCCGCTGCCTTTCACTACTTCACTTCCTGCTAAAGCAGGATAAATATTAGCCAAACCATTCCCATCAGCTTGATGGCATTCGGCGCAGTTTTCTAGAAAAAGTTGTTCGCCATTTTCTGCGACCGCTACGAAACTCGTGACAGATGCGAATAAAATGGCTAACAATAGCTGTGATATCCAATTGCTGAGCATGGAAAATTTTATATAGTAGTTAGAAGCTAGAAAATATAGCATTGCTGTGCGCCGTACAACACTGGCAACCGCAGATGCGTTACAAAAAAATGCTATAAACCTGAATATTATTCCCGTCTTTGATGATTTTATGATACCAGTTAGAGTTAATTTGCCAGTTTTTTTGTTGCTGATTCTTTGGTGCAACAGTCTTGCCGCTCAGGCCAATGAAGAACTGCAGCCAATAGCTGCTCCGATTCCTCCCGGAATGGAGACTGTGGAATTCTTTTCACCGGCGGTAGATCGAATGATGAAATTCGATGTAGTGGTTCCAGCAAACTACTATGGGAGTGAAAAGAACGAAACCCGTTATCCGGTGCTCTATCTGCTGCATGGGTATATGCAAAACTATACTGTGTGGGGCAGGAACCTAACTGCGGCTTTTTACGCTCGAAATCTACAAGATTTAATTCTCGTCCTCCCAGATGGTGGCAATAGTTGGTATATTAATTATGCTTCTAGTGAAGGTGGTCAGAAGAACAACTGGGAAGATCATATTGTTGAAGATGTTATTGGCTTTGTAGATACCAATTACCGCACTGAGGCTAGGCGCGAAGGTAGAGCAGTTTCCGGGTTATCCATGGGTGGTTTCGGAGCCTATGCTTTAGGGCTACGTCATCCTGATATGTTTGTTTCTATTGGCAGTACCAGTGGTGCTCTAAGCTACGCTAGAAAAGCGGCAGCGGCCCTTGAGGCAGGAATAGATCGACAGGTTAGAACTGTGGATGCAGCACAGCAGCAAAGAATTGCCGCGGCAGATGAATTCATTTCAGGAATTATCGATATTCCTGGATTCAGCACTCAGGTAGAACGCACTCCAAATGGAATTGATTTTGAAAATGCAGCACAAGCGCTAGCCTACGACCCTTTCGCGATCATCTATACTGTTCCGAAAAGTTCAATGCCACATTTGTACCTAGATTCAGGAACAGAAGATGGCCTCATTGAAGAAGCGAGGGAATTGGCAGGAGTCTTAATGCTCAACAATGTGCCTTTTGACTACATGCAAAGTCGGGGCAATCATAATTCGGAGTATTGGCGCCGCTCTATAGGTCACATGATGACAATTCAACACGAAGTAATGGCTCGTGCGTTGGGCAACCGCCCTTAAAACTAGCTCATTCGAATTTTACTTTTTCTTCATCATGGACATTGTCTACCAGGCGCGCACTAACTAATGCCTTCAATGAGCTAGATAGAAATTCTCTTCGATACAATACCCAGACAGTTATTGCGCAGGCAACAATAAAGAAATAATTGCTGATAAACCAGGCCATGGCCGCCATTGCAAAGTAATAGGCGCGGATACCGAAATTGTAACTGTGTGCCGCCCGATCCAAAACCTTCGCTACAGCACCAAAATCTCGATTATGGGCGATCACTCGATAATTCTCTGCTTCCTTATAGTGTTTAACGGTATTGAAGGAAGAGCCAAATACGATAAAACAAAAGCCATATTGTCGTATGGACCAAGTGAAAGTAAAAAAGCCGTATATGAAAATAAAGATAAGCATAAGTAGTTTAAGTTGCACTAATTCCAGAGACATCTCAGTAACGAAACTTAAGGTGTTTATGTTCAAAAACACGTCACTGGCTGTGCTGAGTACTGTGACTAAACTTGCAAGTATCAAGAGGGAGGTTGAGGCAAGAAATGATACCTGCTTTTCTAAGCTTGCCAGTAGTTCAGCATCAACTTCGCTCATACCGCTTGTGCTTAGCTTCTTTACCCATTCTGATCGATAACGATAGAGAACACTGGCGAGGCTATTTTTCTTTTTGGCGGCAGTTTTGGCAAAGAAGGAATAGCCAACCCAGCAGGCTATAAACCAACAGAAACTCGCTATATCTAAAGGGCTTAGGATCATGGCGCGGAGCTTACTGATAGCACATTGGAAAAGCAACTAATAGCTTGCTTTTGATTAAAAAGAACCTGTATTTCGAAACTCATGGTATGGCACTATAAGCATTATTTTTTCAAAGCTTTTCCAAAGCTCTCAGTGACCTTTATCGTACTTTAATCTTGGCAATTCAATACTGCTATATCACCGCAGTCTCGGAATACGAAATTTATTCATGTCTCAGCTTCTCTCCATAGAAAATGCACTGTGCCGAATTGGTCGACAATCAATTCTAAAAATTGATCAATTTCAAATTTCTACTGGTCAGCATTGGTGTATTTATGGTCCTAATGGTGCAGGCAAATCCCTTTTCGCCAACTTGCTTATAGGTAGGCGCCTTGAATCACAGAATTATGTGCAGAGCTTTGCAAATTTTGAGCCAGCGCTGGATGTGTTCATTGTCTCATTTGAAGAGCAGCAGCGTTTATGGCAACGGGATAACCGGCTAGATATAAGTGAGTTTAGTGATCAGGCTCAAGATCTTGGCACCATAGTAAGCCAGTTAATTTGTTCTGGGAGAAAAGAACCAAAGCCACAGTTGTACGATGCTCTTATGGCGGATTTGGATTTAAACCCAATTGCAGAAAATGGCATTCGCTTTCTTTCTTCCGGTCAAATTCGCAAAGTCTTAATCGCTCGGGCTCTTTATGCTGGGCGGCCAGGGTCTGCAAAGTTGCTTGTTCTTGATGAACCTTTGGAAGGTATCGATAGAGATTCTCAGCAACGAATAGTTAATTGCATTGCTAAGTATATGGGTAATAAATGCTGCAGCATCCAACTTTGTCGTAGGCACCGAGATATGTTGCCGGGGATTACTCATATCGCATTGATGGAAAACCTAGCTATTTTGCAACAAGGTGCATTAGCAGAAGTGTTGGCGTCTCCAGCTTTTAAGAAACTCACAGAAATTAAGCTTGAGTTTTCGAATTCAGTTCCTAAGCCATTAGTTATCGAGGCGAATGCGGATACTAATAAATATTCGTTAATTCGTTTAAATAACATTACTGTCCGTTACGGTGAACTAACTGTGCTAACTAATGTTTGTTGGCATATGGAGTCGAATCACCATGTTTTGGTAGAAGGCCCAAATGGCTGTGGGAAATCAACACTGCTCAGCTTGATTGACGGTGAGAATCATAAAGGCTATGGGCAGGAAGTATTTCTATTCGGGCAGAAAAAAGGCAGTGGAGAAACTGTTTGGGATGTTAAACGGAAGTTTGGCATCGTCTCTAATGAACTGCACAACAAATATATCAAAGGCTGGAAAGTCTTAGATGTAGTGGTGTCTGGATTCTTTGACTCTGTTGGTCTCTATGATGAAAGCAGTTCTGCTGAGTGGGAATTGGCAAAGAACTGGCTAGCGACATTGGGAATTACCGAGCTAGAAAAACACTACTATCACGAAATTTCTTTCGGGCAGCAGCGTGTAGTGTTGCTAGCAAGAGCAATGGTAAAACACCCGAAAATATTAATTTTAGATGAGCCCTGTGTCGGTCTTGATGACTATTACCGTGAATTAATCTTGGGAGTCCTTGATCTAATTGCTGAACAGACGCAGACTAAATTGATCTACGTCAGTCACGTCGAAGATGAGCAACCTGCTTGTATCAATCAGAAGCTAACTTTTGTTTCTAGTCAAGCAGGGGGATTTACCCTAGAACAAACGAATGTGGGCTATTAATCACATGGGTTCTGAATTTATTCACGGAACTGGAGGATCAACTGTATGCAAATGAATGGCATCGCGCATATTTCAATTGTCGTTTCAAATTTCGAGAAATGTAGTAGCTTTTACCGCCAGCTATTTAAATTTTTGGAAATGAAATTAATCTACGACTCTAATGATGTTATTTATGGAGTAGGTAGTCGAACCGGAATCGTTATTAAAGAAGCTGCCAGCGAATTTCTTCACGAAACATTTGAGCAAAATCGTATTGGCTTACATCATTTTTGTTTTCGGGCTCGAAGCAAAGAGGATGTCGATGCGCTTCATGAATTCTTGCAGGGAATCGACACAAAAATAATTCGAAGCCCGAAGTTAGGCGAATGGGCGAAGGGGTATTATTCCATATTGTTTGAAGATCCGGATGGAATTCGAATTGAAGCTAACTATGTGCCAGGCAAGGGCAATCTTGATCCTAGCGTCGATTTACCTATTCACCCTGAAAATATATAGATATCAAACTCTTTACGCCAATCAGATACATGTAAATATTTGATTTGTAGACAGCGATTGCCAGATCGGTCGCTTGGATGCCAAGTCAGATCCGGAATCTGTGGTCTCCCATTTATTTAATTTGTAGTTCGAAGATAAGATTGGAAACCAGCAAGTCCTGTGCTGAGTATTTTTACTAGAGTTAAAGAGATTTTTCCGCTTTAGCGGCTGCCAAGAACTAAAGCTTTATCGCTTGTCGGGGGCAACATTAATACCCGAAGGTCTATGAGAAGAGCCTAAGAAGTACTCTAAGTTCATAAGTTATTTATTATTTAAGCATTACCGACCCGTCCAAACTGGGTCCCGTTTCTCCCGAAAAGCCTTCCTTGCTTCCTTGCTATCTTCGCTATCAAAGGCTGATGAGAGAGCTTCTAACGCGCATTCAGGAACTTCTGCAAAGTCCATATCCTCCATTGAATACATTAGGTCCCGGGTTCGCTTTAGTGCTAGTGGCGACATCTTCGCCAGCTGGCCTGCTATGCTTCTTGCTTCATAGAGTAGGCAGCCAGCGCCTACCACTTTGGTTATAAGCCCAAGTTTTTCTGCTTGGGAAGCGCCAATTGGTTTACCAGTAAAAATTAATTCAGCAGCTTTCATTCTGCCGATGAGTTTTTGCAGGAACCAAACATGCATGCCAGGAGGTGCTGCCAAATTGGGTACCCCAGGGTAGCCGAAGTCAGCATCATCGGCTGCAATCACCATGTCACAAGCAAATGCTAGAGTGCATGCACCTTCTCGAGCGTATCCATGTACAGCAGCAATGATCGGTTTGTCCAGACTTCGAACTAGGCGCATAGTTTCAACATAAAAAAGACGGAGAAAATCTTTCATTTCTTCTGAACCGAAGGACTCAAGGTAATTAAGATTAACTCCACCAGAAAGCCCATTTCCCGCGCCCGTAAGTATTATTGTTCGCACTTTAGTGTCCGAATTGGCCCGAAGCAGTGCAGAATGGTATTCGAGAGTGAGTTGTCGATCGATAAGGTTGGCAGGTGGTCGATCTAAGGTAATTAAGGCGATATTCTCTTCTACAGCGTAGTGGAGAGTCTCAAAATCAGATTTTGTATGATCGTTTGGGGAGCGTTCAGAGCCTACTTGTGGAGAGATATCAGTGTCGTTCATCTTTTTTTGTGCTCTCGATTATTATATTGTGTTTGTAGTAGCCTAGGCTCGGGGTGAGTCTCGTTATTAATTACAATTTAGCAAATGGACAAGCATTATGAAAACAAGACTTGCTGTATTGATCAAAGCGTCATTATTCCTCCTTACTGTGCCTTTTTCTACCTATGCAGCTGAATCTAATCCCGAGCCACTAAGTGACCCAATTCCAGAAATTATTCAGATGGGTTCTATTACCGTGGCTGTGGAAGATTTTGTGCGCGTTTCCCGCTCCCTAGATTCAAGCTCGGTGCCACAAACAAATGCAGCTTATGCTCGTATTCAGTACATGATGCCCCTTCCTGATAATTCCGGACGATTAGTAATTAATGATTTGCGGGGATTGCTTTATTTCGCCGATCAAAATGGCAATACAGTTACTCAGTATCTTGATATACGAAGAGCAGGCGTTGATTTTGACGATTCAATGTTCCCGAACGAGACTGGCTTGGCAGGTGTTGCGTTCCATCCTCAATTCGCCGAGAGAGGCCGGCCCGGGTATGGAAAATTTTATACCGCTTACAGTGCAGCATCAGACTCCGGTGTAGCTAATTATCTGGATGATGATGCAGAAAATCACGAGAGTATAATTCGCGAATGGACAGCAGGTGATTCCACAGCAAACTCCTTCTCAGGCAGTTCCAGAGAAATATTTCGCATGGGCCAGTTCGCGCAAAACCATAATATTGGTACTTTAGCGTTTAATCCCGCCGCAAAGCCGGGTTCTTCGGACTACGGCAAGCTTTACGCAAGTTTTGGTGATGGTGGTGGTGCCAATGATCCTAACGAGTATGGTCAAGCTACTCATGAAGTCATGTCTTCGATAATTAGAATTGATCCTTTGGCGGGTGGAGAAGATAGAGCCTACGGCATTCCAGCAGACAATCCTTTTGTTGGTAGGCAGGGTTTTGCGCCAGAAATTTGGGCATATGGATTACGGCACCCACAGCATTTCTCGTTTGATGTTGATGGCACAATGTACATCAATGATATCGGTCAAACACAAATTGAAGAGGTAAATATTGGTGTACCTGGCGCTAATTATGGATGGCGTGTTCGGGAAGGAATGTTTGCTACAGCATTTGGCATTGGTGGGGTTCGCCCAAACCCTGTTTATCCAAAGCCGGTAGATTTGGAAGAATTTACTTATCCTGTCGCTCAATTTGACCATGATGAGGGGAATGCTATTAGTAGTGGGTTTGTATATAGGGGAAATGATATTCCTAGGTTGCAAGGGAAATATGTATTTACTGATATGGTTCGAGGGCGGGTTTTTTATATAGACACTGCAAATCTGGAAGCTGGGAACCCAGCGACAATCCAAGAACTTAGAATTCAAGTGAGTGGTGAAGTCAGTAACCTAGGAGAATCTATCGGATTCCCAAATACTTATGGTCGTGGTAATCGTGCTGGTGTTCGATTGGGCCAAGATACCGATGGGGAGTTGTACTTTTTATCGAAAGGAGATGGCTGGATTCGGAAAATAGTTCCTGCTGTGAATTAAGTAAATAAAATTGCTTCTATTCCTTAATCAACATTATGAATATTTCTGTACTCACTAACAAGGATCTTGCGAGCTGTATTGCGCTTAATCTGTTGTTGCCGCAGCTTAGTGATCACCGTGTGTCCATTTTTATGTCGGCGCGAGTAGGTGCTAGAAGTTCTAAAGCGAAAGAATTATCGGAGTTGGCGTTTTACGAACAAACACTCTTTAATCAAATAATCTTTCCTGTAGTAGATGCTATAGAGTACTCTGAGAATCCTCAATGGTTAACATTCAATCGTATTGCCTGTAGCGTTAATCGACCCATCATTGAACTGAATAAAATTAATGACCCGGTTGAGTTAAAAATCCTAGCAAGTGCAGAGCCCGACATCATCCTATCAATTCGCTATGGGGTGATCTTACGAGACGAAGTGCTAAAAATACCAAAACACGGAGTTTTGAACTTACATTCAGGCTTGCTTCCAGATTATCGCGGCGTGATGGCTACTTTTAGAGCGATGCTTAACGGTGAGAAAAACATTTTCATGACTCTCCACAACATTGACGACTCGACTATTGATACCGGCAATATATTTGCCACTAGCTCGATAGCAATTGATTACAATAGGTCTTATTTATGGAACGTATTAGGTCTTTATGAGGAGGGCTGTCAGATGCTCGCGGAAGCTGTGAGTATCATCAACAATAAGCAACCGTTAAAGAGTTACGAACAATCTGACGGCGGAAATTATTATAGCTTTCCTAGTATTGGAGAAATTTCAAGCTTCCTCGAGCAGGGATATAGCTTAGTGAACCCTGCCGATATAGTTGTGCTTGCTAAAAAGTTTATGAGTCCGTAGATTGCCAAATCAATAACGCCAAAATGATAGTGGTGGGATTTTGGGCGGTTTAAATCAAATTTTATGAGGCGTGATCAAATGCTGAATTTATTAAAAATGAAATCCTTCCAACTCCTCACGATGGTGCTCCTTAGTGGATTTTTTGGCTCGCTTGCTTTTGCGCAAGCCCAAGACCCTTTAAGTATTGAGCAGGTGAAAAATGGTCTTTATATAATTATTGGCTCAGGTGGAAATGTTGGAGTAAGAGTTACGAATGCAGGTGTAATTTTAATTGATGATAAGTATCCGCAGAACTTCGATGAAATCCAGTCCTTAGTGGCTAGTGTGAGCGATCTGCCCGTACGTTATGTAATCAATACTCATCATCACGGGGATCATTCCGGTGGTAACGCAGGATACATACAAATAGCTGAAATTATTGCCCACAAAAATGCTCGGGAAAATATGATACGCGGGGGCCAGGATGCACCTCCCAGAATCATTTATACCGAAGAAACAGCGGTCTATTTAGGTGACGTGGAAGTTCAGGCCTTCTACATGGGTCGTGGTCATACCAACGGTGATACTGTTGTATATTTTCCTGATCTAAAAACAGTGCATGGCGGAGACCTTCTTCATAGTATCGCTCCCTTCATTGATTACAGTAATGGAGGCAGCAGCCGTGGTTGGGTAGCTACCATGAATAATATTCTGAGTTTGGATTTTGACACAGCAATTCCTGGTCATGGCATGATCATGGATCGTAGAGATGTTCTTGATTTTCGCAATCAGATGGAAGCAGTGCGTGCTCGAATGACGGGCTTAGTTCGCGGAGGGTTACAAAGCAGTGATGCTGCAGATGAAATTAGAGATGGTGACTTAAGTTGGACACAGGCAGATAATGGCTTATTCATGCGTAGAAGCATTCCTGGCTTCTATGAAGAAATTTCCGCAGAACTAAGTCAATAAATTCTAATTTGGAAAATATTTTAAGCAAACCGTTGCTCAAGTTAGAGTCAACGAATTATAGTTGGTGGCGATGATTGGTGAAATGGACCTAAATAAGCTTCTGGCTTTGATGCAGCCAGTATTGCTTGATGGTGAATATGTTTTTTGTAGCTCTCCTTCTCTAGTTTATGGTGATTTGGATGAGTTACAACCTATAGCCAGTTACCAAGAGCAAGAAGGCTTAAGTTTGCTACTCTCTAAAACTGCCGCTGACTCCGCTAGCCTATCTTATAACTCAGTATTTTGTGGTATTACTCTTTCAGTACATTCGAGTCTAGATGCTGTAGGTTTCACTGCTGCCGTGGTAAATAAACTAGCCAGCAATAGTATTAGCGCCAATGTAATTGCTGCCCACTATCATGATCATGTCTTCGTACCGGCAGATAAAGCAAAGCTCGCTTTAGCGTTGTTACGGGAATTCGAGGGCTAGTTACAACCTGTTCAGCACGCCATTTGCGTGCCTTCGCTATGAATTGAGCTTACCTTACCTCTATTCACATCATCTAGCTAATTCTCCATTTGACAAAATGGCTCAAGCCTCAATTTCTGCGGTATAGTGGAGCTAACAGTAAACCTTCACTGGTAAAAATAATAATATGAGGAATTACAACATGTTAGTGACTCTTTGCCGCGGACTCTTGCTTTCACGCAGTCTCCTAATAATCTGCATCAGCTGCTTTAGCTCACTGCTTTTCGCACAACAAAACTCCACGGTAAGTATTCCCGGTTTAGATCAGCCGGTAGAAATTCTGAAGGATCGATGGGGAATTTCTCACATATATGCCGAGACAGAGCACGATCTGTTCTTTGCTCAAGGTTATAGTGCTGCCCGCGATCGATTATTCCAATTTGAAATATGGAGGGCTCAAGCAACTGGCACTACTGCAGAAATGCTTGGACCACGAATGATTGAGCGGGACCATGGTACCCGACTGTTTAAATATCGGGGCGATATGATTCAAGAGATGAATCGTTATCATGATCGTGGAGCGGAAATTATTACCGCCTTTGTAGACGGCGTTAATGCCTATATTGATCAGGCAATGCAAAACCCACAGAACTTGTCTTTGCCCTTTAAGCTTTTAGATATTCAACCCAAACACTGGACACCTGAAGTAGTTATTTCTCGTCATCAAGGCCTGCTAGGAAATATTGGCCAAGAGCTAAGTACCGGGCGAGCAGTTTGCACTGTTGGCGAGGATAAAGTTAAAGAACTTCGATATTTTCACCCCCATGATCCAAAATTGACTTTAGATCCAATGATTAATTGTGACTCTTTAGTGGAGAACGACATTCTGGGTCTGTACAACGCCTACCGACGGCCGGTCGGGTTTGATCCGACCGATATTATTCTCGCTTCAGCAAAGAATTCCGATGAAAGCTTCGCAGAGTTAGCAGCGACCTTGAGTTCTGAGCAACAACAGTTGGAAAAACGCTCCATTGATGACATTGGTAGCAACAATTGGGTAGTAAGTGGTGATCTAACCCAAGATGGCTGGCCTTACATGATAAATGACCCTCATCGTGGCCAAGCAACACCCTCATTAAGGTACTGGGCGCATCTCGTGGGCCCCGGTTGGAATGTCATGGGTGGTGGTGAACCTGAAATTCCCGGAATCTCAATTGGTCATAACGAATATGGGGCTTGGGGATTAACAATTTTTTCTACAGACGGCGAAGACCTTTATGTGTATGAAATCAACCCTGACGATCCCAATCAGTATCAGTATCAGGGCCAGTGGGAAAACATGCGCATTATTGAAGAGACGATTTTGGTCAAGAATGCTGCGCCGGTGACTGTCGAACTTAAATATACCCGGCATGGTCCAATAAGCTTCGAGGACAAAGATAACAACCTTGCTTATGCCGTGCGTCCAGCATGGATGGAGCCAGGCGGTGCTCCATACTTGGCTTCTTTGCGCATGGATCAGGCTGAAACTTGGGAACAATTCCGCGAAGCTTCTAATTACAGCAATATACCTGGCGAAAATATGATTTGGGCGGACCGTGCAGGCAACATCGGCTGGCAGGCTGTTGGAATTGCACCCATTCGACGGAATTTTTCCGGCATGGTTCCGGTACCTGGCGATGGGCGTTATGAATGGGACGGTTATTTGCCAATCAAAGCCAAACCTAATGAGTACAACCCAGAGAGGGGCTATATCGAAACATCGAATAGCAATTATACAAAGCCGGACTATCCCTATCTTGATGCCATTGGCTATACCTGGACGGATCCCTATCGCTGGGCTCGCGGCAGTGAAGTACTAGCGTCTGGTAGAAAATTTAATATGACCGATATGATCGAGTTGCAGCATGATTATCTATCCGTGCCAGCTCGCTCACTAGTGCCATTTTTCAAAGGTCTTCGTGCTGAGAATTCTCAAGTTGAAACTGCCAGGCAAATGTTGCTGAACTGGAATTTTGTCCTCGATAGAGATTCAATTGAAGCTGGTATCTACGTGGCCTTTGAACGTCAGTTGCTAGATAATATTGAAGCCTTAAAAGTTCCAGACGTAGCAAGTAGCTATTTGAATGTTGGTATGAAAACAACAATAGATATGCTGTTAGCACCCGATGGAGATTTTGGAGCAGACCCCTTGCAGGGAAGAGATGAGTTTTTACTCAACACCCTAGCGGAGGGTGTCGCAACTCTTCGTGAGAAGCTGGGGCCAAATATTGAAAACTGGGTTTACGGGCAAGTTGACTATAAGCACGTGCTAATTCGGCACCCATTAAGCGCGGCGGTGAGTAATGAAGTGCGAGAGCAATTAGATGTTGGTCCTCTGCCTCGCGGTGGCAACGGCTTTACATTGGGAAATACCGGTAGTGGAGATAATCAGACATCGGGCGCTTCATTTCGTATTTTTGTAGATACTCGGGATTGGGACAACACCTTGGGAATGAATACTCCCGGACAAGTTGGTGATCCTGATAGTCCGTTATACGACAATCTTTTCGAACTTTGGGCAAATGACAAAGTTTTTCCAGCCTTTTATTCACGAGACAAGATCGAATCGGTTTTGTTTGAAAAAATTGATTTACTGCCGGCGATTTAATTTTAGTTAAACATCCTCTGTGGGAAAAATTATAGAACAGTGTAGGAGCAGAACAATGGATAAATATGATAAGGAAGGTGCGCGCTTACCGATAAAAATTGATAGCACGTCAAATGGTGAGTATGAGCCCATACCGATATCAATTGTTAATCAGCAAGCAAATAAACTTGCTCTCGATCTTGCTGGTGAGAATGCCAAACGCTCAGCCAAATCCAGGCGTCAGTTTCTAATCTCCAGTTGTGGTGCCGCCAGTACTTTGCTGGCCTTTAACCAGGCTAATGCCTACCACAATAAAAGGGGCGGTTACTTCGACGTCCGCCAAGAGTCTGCTCTGGATTCAGCTTCTGCTTCCGCCCAGGTTGAAGGTGGAGAGTTTATCTTTGATGTTCAAGGTCACTACGTAAATCCAGAGGGAGATTGGTTAAGTCGTATTCCACCATCAGCTAGGCCCTATGCTGGAATGGATAAAGCCAGTTGCGATGTCGGACTTGATGGAGGTGACCGTGGCTATTTAGATTGCTTATCAGGAAGTGAGTTTATCAAAGACATCTTTCTTGATAGCGACACTGACATTATGGTTCTTTCTTTTGTGCCTTCTACTCGTGAATCTGAACCTATTACTATTGAAGATGCGGATGAAACTCGCAATCTAGTCGCCCAGCTAGAAGGGAGCAAACGCTTGATGATTCACGGCCGGGTCAATCCTAATCAAGAGGGTGATCTGGAGGGCATGGATGAACTGGCAGAGAATTGGGATATCGCTGCCTTCAAAACCTACACTCAATATGGTCCCGGAGGCGTGGGGTTCTTTCTCCATGATGATCCAGGGCTGGCGATGATCGAACGTGCGCAACGTTTAGGCGTTAAGAACATTTGCGTGCACAAGGGGCTCCCATTTGGTTCGCGATCTTATGAGCACAGCCAATGTATGGATATTGGAATCGTCGCCAAACAGTTTCCAGATATGAATTTTTTGGTTTACCACTCTGGTTTTGTTGCGAGTGTGCAGGAGCAGGAATTTGCCAATGGTGCAGGCCGAGATGGCATCGATACGCTTATTCAGTCAATGGTAGACAACGAGATCGCAGCAAATTCGAATGTTTATGCTGAGCTTGGTAGCACCTGGCGTTTTCTAATGCGTGACCCTGACAATGCAGCTCATGCTCTGGGTAAAATATTTAAGCACATCGGCGAGGATAATGTGCTCTGGGGAACAGATTCTATTTGGTACGGTTCCCCACAAGATCAAATCCAGGCCTTTCGCAGTTTTCAAATTTCTGAAGAATTCCAAGAGCGCTTTGGATACACCGGCCTCACACCTGAACTCCGCCGAAAGGTATTTGGTTTAAATGCTGCTGTTCCTTATGGAATCGATCAATCTGAAATTCGCTCATTAACTTCAACTGATTTTGTCAGTACTGTGAAGCTGGTTTATCAAGAGAATCCACAACCATCTTTTTTAACCTATGGGCCGAAGAACCGGCGAGAGTTTCTAAATTTTCTTAAGTGGGGAGGTTAACGTCAAAGATTTAAACTGAGTTTCTATTAAAACCAAAGCTGCGAGTCTTATGTGCCAGCGGTTACAGTAGCGATGTTTGTTGTACATTTCGATTCCATTCTGAACGTAGATGCCCATCTTAATCAGAAGCCGTTCTGGTGAGTGGGTCTACTCAGCAAAGAAAGACTTGTTCGATCACTAACTAACCTTCTCTTTGTTGTTTCGACAACATGTCACAGTATTAAGCCTTAGGATTAAGACAGCACTATTTGTTATAGTGTTAGTTAGATCTTCATTTAATTTGAAAGAGGGAATTAAAATGAAATTACTCCTTAAAGCCTTGGCATTGACTAGTGCGTCGATGTTACCGATTTCGGTGCTGGCGGTAGAAGAAGTGGAACCGGCTCTATCAGAGATAACAAATTTTCTTCAGTACAGTGATACCTTTGCTAGCGCTGGCCAGCCATCTTTGGAACAGTTCCAGACGATTGCAGATAATGGCTTCGAGCGGGTGGTGTATATCGCTTTCACAAATAACCCTAACGCACTCCCTGATGCGGATCAGGTAGTAAAAGGTTTGGGAATGGAATACATGCAGGTTCCGGTGTCTTTTGATAATCCCCTACCTGATGATTTTTATGCGTTCTCTGATTCGATGCAGCGCAATAGTGAGAAGAAGACACTATTGCATTGCCAAGTTAATGCTCGTGCAACAGCGTTTAGTTTTCTCTACAGGGTAATTTACAATGATGTGCCTGTAGCTGAGGCTAAGGCTGACATGAATATAGTATGGCAGCCGAATGCTGTTTGGAGGGATTTTATCTTTGATGTTATGGAGCAAAACGGTAAATCTCCCGATTGCCCGGATTGTGATTGGGCGCCACCACCAAGTCGCGGGCAGTAGTGGCTTTGCCTCATTTCCTGCTATTCAGCTAGGCAAAATGTCAACAAGAAAAGGGGCGAACCCGAGAGAGTTCGCCCCTTTTCTTTCTAAAACTTAGCGATTAGCGAATCTTAATCAGATCCACCTTGGTCTACATTCTTCCATGAGTAGAAACCCATAAACATTTCTTCCCAGCTTTGTTCACCCCAGGTGATCTCTGAATTCGGATCAGGGTTGTACGTGTTCTGTGAAGAATTATCGAACGCACCATTGGCGATGATTTTGGTACCTGCTGGTACTTTTAATGGTTCTTCTAGTTCGTGCGCTAACTGCCAGTTGAACGAGTAGGCAGGAACTGAAAGGAGTAATTCTTCGGAGCCGTCAGGATACTGTGCTGTGAACTTCATGCGCTTGCCGCGAAAATGCATATGAGGCATCAAGGTATATATTTCGGCATCCTCAGGAACATAAGTAACTAGCTCCATTTCATGATCTTTAGATTGAGGTGGAATGGCTATAGTGAAGGCATTGCCTACGCCACCTGACATGCGCTCATTTGGCACAACGCCGTCTTCATAGAAATAAATACCGATCTCAGTGGCATCCGTAGTTTCTTTTCCAGAAGTTGTGTAATGCATTTGAAGATTCAACTGAGTGCCGGCTTTTATGAGACCGCCTACACCGTCTGGATTCAAGGAAATAGAGTTGCCTGGCGCGTACCCTGCAATTGAACCTTGATTTGAGTCGCTACCACCGAGGAATAAACCTACATCTATTTCTGGATTTTCACGGAAAATCCTATCAATATCTGGAGCCTCTCCAGAGGCCATGGATTGAAATAATTGGGTTCGAACTGCTGTAGCACGCTCTTGAGGTAGGCTATTAATCGCGTCCATAAGAATTTGTTGGAAATCAGTTTTGTCGCCGGGTGGAATCACTGATGTGATAATGTGATGAAGTACTTCAGGAGAGCCTGGAACAACCTCAGAGCCTTTAATCCAAACATCTTCTTCCAAACCCAGATCTATTGGTATGTTCATATAGTCAACGACACCTGTTGCAGGAATTGACTGAGGAGGAACAGAAACTACCAGATCAGGTTCTCCTAATGACCATTTGGTATCCGGCCAAACCAGCTCAGCTAATGGATCGCTTTCACCGGCAACAACTGAGCCGGCGTTTACCCAGCGCACTAGTTTCTGCATCTCATCATCGCTTAGATTCATTTCATTCTTCATCTTATAACCGACTTTGTTGTCGATCTGACCAGGAGGCATACGCTTGGTCATAACTACTTCACGAATCATGGGTGACCAGCCCTGAACTGCTAGATTGCTGTCCATAGCAAATGGTGCGATACCGCCTTCACGATGACAATTTGCACAATTTTCCGCAATGATCGGTGCGATATCTTTTTCGTAGGAGAGGTCGCTATGAGCAGCAAGGTTGCTGTATTCAATAGTAGCGCCTGATGTAGCAATAGAGACTAGCTCAGAAGAATCGCCATTCAGAGTTTGCTGAATAGACGCTTCGAGCTGCTCAGATACTGGACCACGGTATAACACTTCGAATGACTTAGGGCTGTAAACAACTGCTTCGTCTAATCGAGTAAGACCGAGCATCTCAGAGACCAATTGGGCATCGTCCATAAGAACGGGCAATTCCACTGATCCAAGGTCGGCCTGAACTGCCGCCCGATCTGTTTGCAAACCAGGATTCATCAAGAAGAAAACCACACCTGATTCTGTATATTTAGTTTGCAAATCCAGCAGGCCAATTAAGGCAGTTTGATCGGTAGCACCAATTGACTGGGGCAAAATAACCACAGCATTTTGGTCGTTGTACCAAGTCATATGCTGGAAGGCACCGTGGTTATCGATTAATGCGAAATCTCCAACCCGCTCACCTGCAGTAACTGTGGTGCTTAAAGCAGCGATAAGTGCACATAAAGGCAATCGAAATGAATTTTTCACGAAACAACCCCCTAAAAGTATTGGATATGTCTAATCTGGAAAATATAAGTAGCTGCCTTTATTTTACTCAATTTTACTGGGATTGCAGCTCTTTTTTGTACTTTTTGTTACTAACCTACACACAAAAGCCGCAGCCCAATAGACATGGGGTTTAGGATTTTAGGTAGGAAAATCGAGAGAAATTTTACCGTTTTTAAAAGCGAACTTGGTTACTGACTTCTACAATGGTGCAAAGGGTTGTTGAGAACGATTGAACGCAATTTCCTAATTACTGAACCATTTATTTTCTATATCTGCTTCGGCCTCTAAATGACATGAATCTAATTAATATAGATTCCCCCAATTATGATTGATGATTTCGCAGGTTAAGTAATCAAGTTGAAGAATCACTAGCTAAAACTATCAAGATATTTACTACTTAGTTTCAAGGGTAGGTCATCTAGTTGATACCAAAGATATTTAAAAAATAAATGACTGAAGAATAATCAAATCGATGAATCTCATTAAAGCAGTGTTATGATAAGATTTCTAAAGAAATAGAATCCAATGTCTAAAGCAGTATTACTTCTAAACCTCGGAACTCCAGCCGCACCAACAGCGAAAGGCTTGCGAGATTTTTATAAATATTTTTTCTCCGATCCTTTTGTATTTGATATAAATCCGGTGGGCCGCTGGCTATTACGTAATTTAATTATATTACCATTCCGTGCTCCTAAAACTGCCAAAGATTACGCTTCTATATGGATGGAAGATGGTTCTCCACTGAAAGTATATGCGGATCGTCTACAGTTTAATTTGCAGTTGGCCTTTGAAGAAGCAGGAGAAGATGTTTTAGTGGTAACTGGCATGGGTTACAGCCAGCCATTTATTGGAGAGGCGATGCAAGAGCTTGAGAGATTAGGTAGGAATGAAATTTTAGTTTTTCCAATGTTCCCCCAATATTCTACAGCAACCACCGCCTCTCTTTTTCATGAAATAGATCAATGTGCTGCTAAATGGAAGTCGGTTCCGCAATTGAAGTTCATTTATGATTTCTTTTCCGAACCAGATTTTATTCGTGCCTGGTCTGTTTTGATAACCGAACATTTAGTAAACCTTGAAGTTGATCATGTGGTGTTTAGTTACCATGGGCTGCCAGAATCGAATCTTAAAAAAGCAGATAAAAACAATTTCTGTACTTTTGGTGGCTGCTGTAATGAAGTTGGTAAGGAGAATCGATACTGTTATCGTGCACAATGTGTTGCGACGACAGAATCAATTGTTACAGCTCTTGGCTGGGAGAAAGATCAATACTCTATAGCATTTCAATCCCGTTTCGGTAGGCAAGAATGGATTAAACCTTATTTAGATGAGCATCTAATAAAGCTATTGGAAGATGGTATCAAAAACGTCGCCATTGTGACTCCGTCTTTCACCTCAGACTGTCTTGAGACTATTCATGAAATTGGTGTTGAGTACCGTCATCAGTATCTATCTGCCGGTGGCGATTCTTTTCACCTTATACCTAATCTTAACGACCAACCTAGTTGGTTTAGAGCTGTTTATAATATGTCTAAAGATCAATTAGACTAAATAAAATTTATTATATCTATAGCGGTTTAAATTGATCTTTTGAACGCTAGGCACATAACTTGAGACTCCTCTCTTGAACTTAGAATGATCGATAAGCGGAAAGTTACTTTTTTCTACTATGTGTTCGGCACGATAAAGAAAATCAATCCAACATAGATATGTTGGAAAGTACGTTTCGATAGTTCCGGGTACAGAGATTTCTGTAAAACAATAATTCTGTAAATAAAAATTTGTTTAAGTTTGTCGGCCTATCTTCATTGAATAAATTGAAGAGCAATCTATGAACGATTTAGAAAGACTAGTATTAATTCAGTCAAAGAAAGCGCCCTGCATTAAAATGCTTTCTGGAAGGCCCTTAAAATTTTCATCGCAACCACCTCAAATCGAAATGGAATTCGAGGCGCGAAGAGAGTTTACTCATTCTGATACAGAAATCTTACAGGGTGGTTTTGTTACAGGAATGCTTGATGCAGCCATGGCCAATTTGGTTATGGCTCTATCAGAGATGCAAAATATTCCAATCTCATTGGATATAAATGTCAGCTTTCTCGCTACCGCCCATCCGGGCAAATTACTCTGTGTCGCAAAAGCAATAAAGATTGGTAAGTCAATTTGTTTTATGTCGGGAGAACTCTTCCAAGACGAAAAATTAGTGGCCAACGCAACATCAACCATAAAACTGATTCGTTTAAAAACTTAATTTCTTAGTACCAAGAAAAAGGGACATACTTTCAGCATGTCCCTTTTTCTTGCGGAGCGCATTAGTTATATATGCTCAGTTATTGGGAAAGATTCTCAATGCACGTTGAGTATTGCTACGCGCTGATAGCTCTCTTCACTAGGTTTTGCATTAATGGAATTTTAAAGCCGTTGTGAGCCAAGGCGCGAGCACCATCGACAGCGATTGCAGCAGCCGATTCTGCTGTTGCAGCATTCTTGGCTTGACCGCGCACGGCATTTTCCACATTAGTTAGTCGGCGTGGAGTTGCTTGCACAGCTCCAGCCACGATACGTGAATCTTCAACGATACCGCCGTTCACTTTGAAAGCAGCTGCAACATTAACTAATGAAAAATCCCATACATTCCGATCGGCTACTTTCTCAAAGTAAAACGTAGCATTTGCCCATGTTGATGGAATTCTAACAGCAGTTAGAATTTCACCAGGGCGAAGATCAGTTGTATTCTCAATATCTATAGCAGGACCAACAAAGTAATCCTCAGCAGATACAGTGCGCTCTCCGTTCAGACTTTGAATCACCATAGTTGCATCCAACGCAACTAATGCTGGCGCGGTATCTGACGCAGTTGCTGCAACACAGCGACTAGCTTCAAACAGAGAGTGCTCTCTATTCATACCTTGAGGAGTGTCTGCATAACAAAGGTTACCCCCTGCACGGTAACAAGAAAGTCCGCGGCGGTAGTACCAGCAGCGAACATCTTGTGATACGTTGCCGCCGATAGTGCCTATGTTTCGAATTTGAGGGCTGGCAACTCGACCTGCGGCATCAGCCAGCAGGGAAAATTGCGACTGAATAACAGAATTGTCTGTTATCTCAGTTAAGGTAGTAAGGGCACCGATCTCGATTCCGTCACTAATCTCACGAATTCCACGGAGGGCCTCGATTCCACTTAGGTCGATTAAGGCATCAGCAGATTTCGCTCTGTCTTTTAACCAACCATAAGTATCTTGGCCTCCCCCTACTAACCAACCTCTTTCAGCGAGTCGGTCAGCAATCGCAATCGCGTCTTCCACCTGCACCGGCTGGTACAGTTCCATATTTGGCATTACGTCATGTGATGGCATAGTAACCTCAGAAAGTATTAGTTTTAAGGGACTTGGAACTGTAAGTATTTCCAGCCAAGTGGTTAATGATCATGTCCGTGGTAGTCGGGGCTGTATTGAACAGATGTCCGTCTAATGCATCAGATATGGCGCTAGCTAATGCCGCCGCTGCTGCACCTTGAGTTGGTTCACCAATTCCTCGGCCTCCTGTTGGATTTTGAGGGTCTGGGATATTTACTCCGGCTGCAATTGTATCTACAGGTACGTCCATATTTGTTGGTGGCTTGCTCTGGTATAAGCCAGTATTAGCTGGCAGACCATTTTGAGGGTCATAAACATGACGCTCCAAACCCGCCAAACCGACTCCCCAGACAGCACCACCGCGCATGGCATTATCAAAATTCTTCGGATGCACGATTGTGCCGCAATCAGCAACAGCCGTGTATTCCAGAATTTCATATTTACCAGTATCAGTATCCATTTCGATTTCGCAAAAGCCAACAAGTATCCCAGGAGGTTGTCCCTGACCAGGAATATTGTCTTTTGCTACACCGATTAGACCACTGCCCGACAAGCCCTGAACGGCTAGTTGAGTCAGAGGATTGATGTCATCAGGATATTCTTCGCCGCTATACTTACCACCAAGTTCCATAGCACGCTCTGCTGCCTGGCCGTAAGTCATGCCAATACTGGAATCGGATGTACGGTAGACCCGCTCATTACCAATTTCGTAATCATCGGCTGCTCCACCAAGGTCATTGGCAGCAATTTCCTTAAGTTTGGTAATCGCGTCTTGAGCTGCTACCCAGTTGGTGCGCGTGTGGGTAAAGATTGTGTTAGAGCCACCCTGACCAGAACTGTGGGGTAAGTGAAGATCAGATCGACCATGAACGATCTCGCAACGCTCCCAAGGAACATGCAAAGCTTCAGCGGCTGCGCGACATGTGCCCGCATAAGAATAAGTACCAAGGTTGCCCACACCACTATGGATGTAGAGCTTACCGTCAGTACCAATTCGCAAAAGTCCATCGTAGCCGCGACCACCAGCACCGTGATAACCAATGCCAACGCCAACTCCGCGAACTTTGCTGCCACCCATATTTTTAGGAGCGCTGACCTTGTCTTGCCAACCAAATAGTCGTTGACCTTGATCCAGTGCTTCGCGAACGAATGCGCTAGTTAATGGACCCTGACTTCCGCCTTGAAAACCATCACTGTCGACTACATTGGCTCGCCGGAATGCAACTCGATCCATCCCAACAGCATCTGCTGCACGATCAGTCATAGGTGCTAGTACCGCAGCCATTTCATTCTGGCCCGGACCACGCTGAGCACCGCGAGGCGTTGTATTGGTATAAACAGAGATTCCACGGTAGCGCATATTTTCTGGTTGATAAGCAATAGTGACGTGTTGTGCAGAAGAGTTACCACTGCCGCCACCGGTTGCCCCGCCATCGTTTACGATTACCAAATCTACTGCAGAAACTTTGCCGTTTTCTTTAACGCCAACTTTGATCCAACCTTGCATGCCTGAGCGAGCAGAGCCGATATAGAACTCTTGTTCGCGGGTAATACGAAGTTGTACAGGGCGATTAAGAACACGAGAGAAGTTTCCAGTAATTGCCATGAACGGATAAGGTCCAATTTTGGATCCGAAGCCACCGCCAGTTGCTTCGTTGATAAACACCAGATCAGCAAGATCAATGTTTAACATACGCGCTAAACCCGCATTGTTTGCACTTTGGCTTTGTGATGAGCCGTGGAAATAGCATTTGCCATTCTCCCAATAAGCCATGCCTGTTCTCGCCTCAAGCGAGTGGTGGGGGTAGCCCATGGTGACAAATGGCTGTTCGATGATCTTGGCAGCGTCTGCGAAACCTGCATCAACATCACCAAACGCCCATTCGGTTGTAAACTCGCCACCGACCGGTTCTTTGCCATCACGAATAGCATCAATAGCAGATTGTGGCCATTTGATGTCTTTAATTTCAGCACCGATAATCGGAGTTCCTTCAGGGCCTTCTTCCCGAGTTCTAACTAGAACATTGCCCTGTGGGTAGGCATTACTGCCGCCGGGAGTAAGGCTTTCTAAAGGATCAACTACAAAGTCGCGACGCTCAAAGTCGATGCGAATTTTATCGATTGCTGATTCGGCAATTTCTTCTGTAGTAGCTGCAACTGCCAAGATTGGCTGGCCAACATAAGTAACGTATTCGGAGGCAAGTGCTGGGTTGCCGGGAGGGGCAACCGGCGCTAGATCATCAGCAGTAAAAATACCGACTACACCGTCCATACGTAACGCTTCAGCAGCGTCTATGCTAACAACTCTCCCACTTGGCAGAGGGCTTGTCAGTAAGCGGGCAAAAACCATCCCTTCTCGTTTGTAGTCTTCTGCATACTTAATTTCACCAGTTACCTTTCCAGGAACATCGGGTGGTACGAAATCGAAACCTATATGAGTACTCATGCGATTTGCCCCGAGGCACGCAGAGTGCCATTAATATAATGTTCGTAGGCTCCGCAACGGCAAAGATTACCGGACAATGCTTGGCGGACTTCTTGCCTGCTTGGGCGCGGGTTGTTATTCAGCAGTGCAACCGCTGACATGACCTGACCAGGAGTACAGAAACCACACTGTGGCGCATTTTCTGTGACAAATGCTGCTTGTACTGCATGTAATGTGCCGTCCGCATCCTTAACCCCTTCTATAGAGATAACCGCTTTGTCCTTCACATTATGAGTCAGTACTGAGCAAGAATAATTAGGTATACCATTGATCAACACAGTACACGCTCCGCATTCACCACGATTGCAACCGATTTTGGTTCCGGTTAAATCAAGCTTGTAGCGAAGGGTGTAGGCAAGTGTTTCCGAAGGCATGACATCAACCGGTCGAGTTCGACCATTGATGTTGAGATTTATCAAGCGTTCTGCAGCGCCTTGGCCCGATTGAGCATTCGACGCGAGATATAATCCTGTGCTCGTTGTGGCGGCAGCACCGGAGAATATAACTCCCTTGATAAAACGTCTGCGAGTTAGTTTGGAATTCACTAATTTGGCTCCGTTTTATGTTATTGAAATACGTAGGAGAAGTGCAAATTACCCACGTGGTATTACCACATATATAACTGCCTAGAAGTTTGGCCTTTTTTGTCTCAGAAAGCAACAATTACAGCCACCCTTAGGTAGCTGTATCGCCCTATATGCCTAGCGTTGCGACTTTGTTATCGGCGAAGTTACACACTGTCACAAATTGCCATCACGTTAGCATTCAGAAAGCTCACTTTAGCTCGGACCACCGCGATTTCTTACGATAAGGTAGTTTCACTAGCTATCTGCTTTGCCGAGCTGAAAATGGCGAAATTGGGTCCGGCTGATCCTTTCAGATTATTACTATCCCTAGCATACTTAATCACAACCGTTTTGAGCCAATACAGGATGCGACAATGGCACTAGCGTATGTACTCCCTGCGCAATTTAGTTAGTAAGTGGCGAAGTTGAGTTAGCGCGGTATTACTGTGGAAGAGTTAGATCGAGATCGGCATTTTAGTGGTGAAATCTTTTACGTTGCCTCAATCGGAAAACAAAATTTCGCACAAAACAACCACGCATTTCTAGTTTGTTAGGATCGTTTGCAGAAGAAGGAATGCGATTTGCCTAAGGTGGCGATTATGTACCAATGGATAACCGACTAGCAAATCTCACCTTTTATCCCCTAGAGCCACAATCCGATGACGGACTAGCTTATTGGAATTTCTTTGATGATTTCTTGGCCCAGGAAATGTTTCAGAGCTCTAAAGTGACGTTTCTAGTTTTCAAAGTTTTATCTATAGATTCAGCTATTGGACTTAAACAACATGTTGGGAGGGCTAACACTACCGCGGTCGACAACTACTCGAGCTGCTTAGGTAATTCGAGTACAACGATATTTTTCTCTGAAATCATCGATTCAAAATTAATCGAATCCAATATCATGTTCATGTCGGGATGTAGCATTCAGCTTTGATGTGGATTCAGTTGCCTAATCAACTGAAGAGAAAAATCTAACTAGGATGACGGAAATAGTGAAGAAAATATTATTTTTATTTTAAAATTTTCTTGAGGTACTGGCCGGTATAGGAGCCTTTTGTTTTTGCAACAGTTTCAGGAGTGCCTTCTGCTATTACTTTACCGCCGCCGCTACCGCCTTCAGGACCAAGATCCACAATCCAGTCTGCAGTTTTTATAACATCCATATTATGTTCAATGACTACTATGGTATTTCCCTGATCGCGCAAATGATGTAACACTGAGAGTAGTTGTTTGATGTCTTGGAAATGCAACCCAGTGGTTGGCTCATCCAGTATATAAAGGGTTTTACCGGTATCCCTTTTTGACAGCTCACGTGAAAGTTTTACCCGCTGGGCCTCGCCACCTGAAAGAGTAGTCGCAGCCTGGCCCAGACAGATATAGGAAAGTCCAACTTCCTTTAGCGTCTGCAGTTTTCGTGCGATAACTGGTATCGGATCGAAAAATTCTCGGGCGTCCTCTATGGTCATATCCAGTACTTCGCTGATGTTTTTGCCTTTGTATTTTACTTCCAGAGTTTCGCGGTTGTAGCGTTTGCTGCGACAAACATCGCAAGAGACATAGACATCAGGTAAGAAATGCATCTCTACTTTAATTACACCGTCTCCCTGGCAGGCTTCACAGCGGCCGCCCTTCACGTTAAAACTAAACCGCCCCGGCTTGTAACCTCTGGTTCTTGCTTCTTGCGTGCCAGCAAAGATTTCCCGTATTGGGGTGAAAATTCCGGTATAAGTAGCTGGGTTTGAGCGCGGTGTTCTACCGATTGGGCTTTGGTCTATATCAACGACTTTATCTAGTAATTCGAGGCCCTCAATATCTTCAAACGGAGCAGGATGTAGCGTCGTAGCGCCATTGAGGTTCGTGGCGGTAATTGGGTACAGAGTATTATTAATTAGTGTGGATTTTCCAGATCCAGAAACTCCGGTGACGCAAGTAAATAAACCAAGTGGAATTTTTACAGAAATATTTTGTAGATTGTTACCTGTGGCCCCTTTTAATTGAAGAATTTTTTTTCCGTTAAATTTGTGCCGTTTTGTCGGCGTTTCAATTTCCACTTTTCCCGACAAATATTGACCTGTTAAGGATTTTTTGGATTTAGTGATATCGGCTATTGAACCTTCAGCGACAATCTCGCCGCCATGCACTCCTGCGCCAGGTCCGATATCGATTATGTGGTCAGCGCTGCGAATCGCTCCTTCATCATGCTCGACTACGATCACGGTATTACCAAGGTCGCGCAAATGGAAGAGTGTCTGCAGAAGGCGATTATTATCTCGCTGGTGCAAGCCAATTGATGGCTCGTCAAGGATATACATAACACCAACCAGGCCGGCGCCAATCTGGCTGGCCAATCTTATGCGCTGTGCCTCCCCGCCGGACAAAGTATCGGCGCTACGATTTAGGGTTAGGTAATTGAGCCCAACATCTACGAGGAATTTTAAACGATCCTGAAGTTCCTTTAGTATTTTTTCAGCAATCTTGGCGCGTGTGCCACTGAGTTTTAGTTTCTCGAAGTACTCTGCCGATTGAGCAACGGTCATGCCCGTGATGGCAGGCAAGTTTTGTCCTTTTATCAGTACATGTCTTGCGTCTCGTCGCAGCCGAGTGCCATTACAATCGGGGCAAGGTTGTGAACTCAGGTATTTTGCAAGCTCCTCTCGTACCATATTTGATTCTGTTTCTCTGAACCTACGCTCCATATTCGGTAATATGCCTTCAAAGGGATAACTGCGAGTAAAGGTGTCGCCACGATCATTTACATAATGAAAGGCGATAATTTCTTTGCCACTACCTCGGAGAATTAGATTGCGGTGTTTTTTGGAAAGTTTATTAAACGGGGTATCAATGGCGAATTTGAAATGCGAGGCTAGGGATGTAAGCATGCCAAAATAATAAACGCTTCGGCGATCCCAGCCTCTAATGGCACCTTCTGATAAGGCCAGATTCTCATCGGTAATTATTCGGCTTTCGTCAAAAAACTGTTTGAGTCCGAGACCATCACAACCGGAACAGGCTCCCGCCGGATTATTAAAAGAAAATAATCTCGGCTCCAGCTCAGAAATACTGTGGCCACATTTTGGGCAGGCGAATAAGGCAGAGAACACCAAATCTTTGGATTTTTCCTCGTCATCACCAAGACTTACCATAGCTAAGCCATCAGCAAGCTGAATTGCAGTTTCAAAACTTTCCGCCAAGCGCTGTTCCAGCCCTGGTTTTATTTTCAAACGATCGATAACCACATCGACTGAATGCTTCTTGTTTTTTTCAAGTTCAGGCGGGTACTCAATCTCACAAACCAAGCCATCCACTCGGGCTCGGATAAACCCACTAGTTCGGAGTTCGTTAAATACGTGAATATGCTCGCCCTTGCGACCGCGAATGATGGGAGCCAGGACCATGATTCTTGTCCCTTCTGGCAAGGCCATTACCTTGTCTACCATCTGGCTGACAGTTTGCGCTTCTAGCTTAATATTATGGTCAGGACAATGAGGTTCGCCAACTCGGGCAAAGAGCAATCTCAGATAGTCGTAGATTTCGGTAATTGTGCCGACAGTAGAACGAGGATTATGGGAGGTGGATTTTTGCTCTATAGAAATAGCGGGAGAGAGTCCTTCAATGTGATCGATATCTGGCTTTTCCATCATCGAAAGAAATTGACGAGCATAGGTCGAAAGTGATTCTACATAGCGGCGCTGACCTTCGGCATAAAGAGTATCAAAAGCCAATGAAGATTTGCCCGATCCGGAAAGACCGGTGATTACAACGAGCTTATCGCGGGGAATTGTTATGTTGATATTTTTCAGGTTATGGGTGCGGGCACCTCGTACAACAATCTTATCCATGACCTAGGTCCTGAAAACAGCAAGTAAATGGCGAAACCACCCATTATCTACAATTACAAGGCTTCGAGTCCAGCAGGGATGCAGAAATACATTGCTTCGCAACTCTATAGCGCTTTCCTTTACTGCTGATGCCCAATTTCGATCACTATTCAGTAATTTACTCGCCGAATAATTACTCAGCAGTCAATTATCGAAACTCCATTAGCCTAATCCACAGTTTAATTTCTCAGTATGTGAATACTGGATAATAATTGGCGGTTAAATTCCTGGAAAAGTTCTCATGCTGACAAGCTTGGTATAAACTTAGTTGCTAATTGATCTGCTGCCATGTACTAGTATCCGTGTATTGGTATCAGAGTATCTAAAAGCTCAAAAATAGATCAACGAGGGGAATAAATAGTGGCTAGTCGTGGAGTTAACAAAGTAATTCTTGTGGGTAATGTGGGAAACGATCCAGAATTTAGATCCATGCCCAATGGCAATGGTGTTTGCAATGTGTCAATTGCTACTAGTGATACTTGGAAAGATAAGAACACTGGCGAGCAGCAGGAAAAAACGGAGTGGCACCGAGTGGTTTTTTTCAATCGCTTAGCAGAGATAGTCGAACAATATGTTAAGAAAGGTTCAAAATTGTATCTCGAAGGCCGTTTGCAAACCCGTTCTTGGGAGCAAGATGGCGTTAAACGTTACAGCACCGAAATTGTAGCTAGCGAAATGCAAATGTTGGACTCCCGCAGCGGTGGTGGGGTAGCTCAAGGGGATAACTCTTTCGGCCAAAACCAACAGAGCAGTCCGGTACCAGCTCAGGCGGCACCAACACAGGCAGCTCCTTCCAATTTTGATAATTTTGATGACGATATTCCGTTTTAGAATAGTTTATTACCTTCAGGGCTACCAACTGTAGCCCTGTTCACTTGACTTCCCGACAGGTTTGATCGAACTTTAGGTCATATTGTACGGACATTTAGCTTAGTTGGTCCCGTGAAGTTATTTCTAGCTGGAGCAAACAGCCCTGCAGGTAGGGCACTCATCGAAATTTTGCGCAAACGCAAGATTGGATTTCAGGCACCCGCAGATAAGCACTTCGACCCTGATAATCCCGTCGCCATTGCGAAGATGATTACCGATTATGAGCCAACTCAGGTGGTAAATCTGGCGGATTTCATTTCTCGTAATCACAGTGCATTAAAAAGAGCTGAGTCATCAGAATTTCGCTGTCGGCAAATAAACGCTCTTCTGCCAGGCACTCTGTCTGAGATCAGCAGCCATCTGAATATTCCATTAATTCACCTTTCAAACGCTTATGTTTTCGATGGTGCAAAGAAATTGGGATATAACGAGAATGATGAACCCAACCCTCAAGGCATCTATGGGCGCTATTCTCTAGCAGGAGAAAAGGCTGTCACTCAACATAATTCTCATATCATTGTTCGCTCCGGCTGGTTATTCGGTAAAGACAAAAAAGGATTGATCAAATCCTGGATTCGTTCGGCGATCAAGAATAGAGGGGAGATTCAAGTCGCCAGGCGTAGATTTAGTCCTACTCATACCGGCGATTTGGCCGCAGCGATTCTAGCGGTTTGCAAGCAAGTAGATTGTGATGCCAGTGTTTGGGGCACCTATCATTACTGTGGTCTAGAAACTAAGAAAGAAGTCGAATTCGCTGAACAAACGCTTAAGTATGCGGCTAATCATGATGAGCAAATTTATCAATTACTGGACTCGCTGAAATTCGAAGAGCGAGAAGCTAAAGCGCCAGAGATTCACAATTCAACTTTAGCCAGTAAAAAGATATTTGATACATTTGGGATTAAACAAAAATCTTGGCACGGTGAGTTGCAAGATGCTATTAAGTCGCTCTATGGCGACAGAGTATTCTCTCCCAATCATGAATTATCAGAATCATCTGCCGCTTGAGCTGGAATAACTACTGAAGAGTAAGATTGCGATGCTGCTGAGTAATAAATAAACAAATGGATGACAAAATCACAGAAAGAATTAGAAAAACGGCGCTCATGCCTATTAGTCTTGCCCAGAAAATCTTGCTCGAATCACTTGGGTTGATAGGAGAGCAGGAATCAACTCCGCTGCGCAGCGCTGCCGGTCGTATTCTTGCCAGAGATTATTATTCCGATATGGACGTGCCGCCTCTAAACAATAGTGCAATGGATGGATATGCTGTTCTATCGGGAGATTTAAAGTCGCAGTCAACAACTCTAAAAATTACCCAACGCATAGCTGCGGGTCAGGTGGGAGTGCAACTTTCCATTGGCGAAGCAGCGAGGATATTCACTGGTGCTCCTTTACCCGAGAGTGCAGATGCAGTGGTGATGCAGGAAAACTGTCAGGTCGACGGCGATAGTGTAAAGGTTCTGCAAAAAGTACAGGCTGGAGAGAATCTGCGTTTAGCAGGGGAAGACATTAAAGCCGGTGAATTGCTGCTTAATAAAGGTCGGCGTTTGTTGGCTCAAGATATCGGTTTGTTGGCCTCAATTGGCTTAACTCAACTCGATGTCGTTCGCCAGATTCGAGTTGCCGTGATGACGACAGGAGATGAGCTTGTACACCCCGGCACTTCGGTAAAGGCAGGGCAAATTTATAATTCTAATTTCTATACTCTTACATCATTGTTAGAAGCCCTAGGGGCCGAAGTTATTGATTTGGGAGTTGTAGAAGATGACTTCGAAGGCACTAAACGTGCTCTCGTTTCGGCGTCAGAACAAGCGGATTGTGTTATTACCACCGGCGGCGTGTCAGTTGGTGAAGAAGATCACGTGAAGGCTGCAGTTGAAGCAATAGGTCACCTCGATTTGTGGAAGCTGGCAATTAAACCCGGCAAACCCTTTGCTAGCGGAAAACTATCTCGTGATAATAATCGCAGTGTTCAGTTTTTCGGTTTGCCCGGCAATCCTGTTTCTGCTTTCGTGACCTTCGTTCTATTAGTAAGGCCGGCCTTGCTTGCCATGCAGGGATGTAAAGGGAACGCACCAAAAAGTTTTCACTTATCTAGCGGTTTCAGTTGTCGGGAAACAGCGGAGCGTCAAGAATATCTGCGGGTAATTGTCGTAACTGGCTCTAATTCTTCTGTGCTGATGCTTTATGACAATCAGAGCTCTGGAGCAGCAGCGTCTCTCAGTTATAGTGAGGGATTGGCAATTGTTCCTCCTCATAGCGCTGTCGCTATCGGTGATAGTTTGGAGTACATTCCTTTTTCTGAACTCTTGAATTAGGTTATTGCTTAATTGCTTAGAGTAAGCAGTCAATGTCAGTATGTCGTATAACTACATATGCAATGATGAAGCACATCCCAATAAAATATTTTCTGCCCGTCATAGTTCTCTTGCTAAACGCTTGTGAGACCCAGCAGCCGGCAATCGAAGGCGCTGTCTCCGCCCCAAGCAATCCGCCCTTAAAAATTTCAGTTCTAAGCGATCCTCAGGTGATTGATAACTCCATACGAGTTCCGGATCAGCAACGTTGGATAGCCGATATATTATTTGAAGCTCTCCAAGCCATGGACTCAGATCGGTTACTTACCCCTGCAGATAACAATGCTCATATAAGATTTCAGCGAGTGTTAGCCTATGATCCGAGCAATGAGATAGCTCTTGAAGGGTTGCAAAATATTGTTGAGAGGTATTTAAAGTTATCTGCAGAAGCCAATCGGCGAGGGCTGTTCGAAGAATCTAAGGTGCTACTTAACAATGCCAGATTTGTAGATGATGCTCATCCGGGTCTTGCGGCAGCAACCGAGGCATTGTTAGCGGAAATGGATTCAGGGGATTTGTTTTTCCAGCTAGACACACAAGATTTTTCCAAGCGCAGCGAATCAGCTGAACAGCAATTAATAGATATAGCTCACCAAGCTCGTCAGCACGAAGCATTTTTCCTGATAACTGCCCCAAATGATGATCAGGCACGCTGGATGTTTTCAGTGATGCGCAATGCCGTCAAGGGCTATCGACTCCGGGGCAATATCGAGCTGGCGAGTCGGACGACGATTAGACTTCGAATTTCTGCTGATTAATAAGGTGCGGTAACAAATCACATTTTTTGTAGTCCAATGTAGAAGATAGCTACATTACGTGAGTATAAGTAGGCAGAGAATATTACTCAATTAGATTGGAATAGAGACATTTTGCTTGTAAATAGGGCAAGTCAATTTAATACTATTGAGAATTTACATGTTCTGGAATTCGCTGAAAGAAAAATGGTCTGGTTTTATTGCAATCTTTCGCTTGCCTAGTCTAGGTGGTGTCGGGCGGAAAATGCTTCTGACCTTGATTGGTTTCGTTGTGATTTTTATTCTTATACTTGGCATGTATTGGAGCCGAGAACCTGTGCCTTTCAGTGTCGTGCAAAATAATGCTTTAAAGTTAACAGCATCGGGCAATGCGCAGGTCGTTGGCAGTACCACAACTACAACATTGATTAGGGCTGCTGAAACTTTGTTAGAAAAACCTGGCGGCTATCTAAGTAATGATATAATGCTTCCAGGTTTATATCTGGACAATATCCCCAATTGGGAATTTGGTGTCCTAGTGCAAATTAGAGATCTGACGCGCGCCTTTCGAGAAAGCTTTAGTCGATCTCAGTCGCAGTCTACGGAAGATTTAGATTTAATAATTAGTGAACCTAATTTTCATTTTAATAATGATAGTTGGCTATTTCCTCCTACTGAGAGCGAGTATTCAGAAGCTATTGAACATCTTTATTCCTATCTATCAAGAATTTCAGATCCAAACAAAGTGGATGCCCAGTTTTACTCAAGGGCTGACAATCTTTCCAATTGGCTATTAGCGGTTGAGTCCCGCCTAGGCAGCTTGTCTCAACGTCTCAGTGCCAGTGTCAGACAGCAACGTATAAATACTGACGTAGCCGGTAAGCAGATTTATTCTCAGTCGACCCCTGTGAGGAGTGAGGTGTCAGTTAAAACACCTTGGCTACAAATCGACGATGTATTTTATGAGGCTCGCGGTGCTGCCTGGGCTTTGATGCATTTTCTAAACGCTGTTGAAATTGATTTCAAAGATGTACTTGAAGATAAAAACGCCAGAGCAAGTCTTAGTCAAATTATTAAAGAATTGGAAGCTAGCCAAAGGAAAATACTTTTTCCGATTATTCTTAATGGTTCTGGGTTCGGGATCTTCGCCAATCATTCCTTAGCTATGGCCAATTATATATCTCGGGCCCACGCGGCGATCATCGATTTAAGAAGTTTGCTCTCACAGGGCTAGCGGTATTGAAAAAGAGCAAAATTCTAACCGTAATTAACGCAACTCTTATGCTATGAGAACATTTCTTCTGACCTATAGTCGGCTAATCATATTTGCCATTGGTCTTTTGTTTGGAATCCAAATTCCAAGCTTTGTTGATCAGTATCAGAAGCGGGTGGATGCGCACTTTCAAGAAGTATCGGCAAATATCGCAGGGTTTCAATTGACCGCCAATGACTTATTCAGTGGCGATCTCCGAGCATTAATCGCCCACTACGAACAAAGCAATGATCAGGTGTTTCGGCGTGATGCGGGTAGCATCAGAATTATTCACGATAGGTATTCTAGAATTTCCGCCGAGCATCTGGTGATGGAAGGTAATTCCTTCTTGGTAGTTATGCATGTGGTATTTGCAGCGGATCAGGAACTGTTGGGCGAATCCGTTAATCAGTACACTTACACAGTGCCATTAAATTCGATTGCTATACAATGGGGGTTGGCAATTGCCGTCTTGTTGACTTTAGCCATTGATTTTTTGTTCTATTGCTGTGTGAAGTGTGTCGGTTTGATGAGGCGAAGAAATCCTTCGACTAATCCAGCCTAGGGTCAGCGTTGATATTCATTTCAGTATAGCTATCTGCTCAGACTAAGAATTATGACAAATTTCAATTGGCTCGGATAATTAAACTAAATCAATGGAGGGTTGTTGAAACTATGATAGAGAAGTTGCTTGAGTAAACCGCTAAGCCTAAGTCGTTTATTCCCAATCTTGACTTGGGGGCGCCAATACAGCAAGAGTAAGTTTGCCGATGACTCAGTGGCTGCAGTCGTCGTTGCTATTATGCTTATTCCACAATCCCTTGCTTATGCATTGGTGGCTGGGATGCCGGCGGAAGCTGGATTTTATGCCAGTATTTTTGGTCTTACTATTTATGCATTTTTTGGATCCAGTAATTCTTTATCAGTAGGTCCTGTCGCAGTCGTCTCGCTCATGACAGCAGCTGCGCTGAGTAAGCTCGCCCTCACATCACCGGAAGATTATCTCTTCGCCGTGTTTTCACTAACTTTTTTATCTGGAATATTTTTGTTGGCTCTGGGAATATTTCGCTTGGGTTTTATGGCGAATTTTATTTCCCATCCAGTCATAAGTGCATTTGTAACTGCGGCCGCCCTTATTATTGGGTTTAGTCAGGTCCAACATCTATTGGGCATCAGTGCTAGCGGCAATAATTTGCTAGAACTACTAACAGCTATTTTAGGCTCACTGCAGGACTCCAGCATGCTCACCTTGAGCATTGGAATTATGGCAATCGTATTTATCCTATGGAGCAAGTCAGGCATGAGAAATTTGTTGGTTGCCCTAGGAATAAATCAGTCTCTCGCTATTATTCTCTCGCGAACAGGTCCAATTCTCGTTGCAATTATTACGGCGACACTGGCCTACTCTCTGCGGCTTGACCAGCAAGGTTTGCAGTTGCTGGGTGATGTACCTAAAGGTCTATCAGGATTTGGTGTGCCGAAATTTTCGTTAGATTTAATGAGCAACTTGGCGGGCTCGGCTATCTTAATAGCCATTATAGGCTTCGTCGAGTCAATCTCGGTAGGTCAATCATTAGCCGCTCGAAGGCGGGAGAGAATCGATTTGGACCAGGAATTAGTCGCCCTAGGGGCCTCGAATCTTGGCTCTTCGATTGCTGGAGGGTTTCCTGTTAGTGGTGGCTTTTCCCGCTCGGTGGTAAATTTTGAAGCTGGTGCCGCAACTCCAGCCGCTGGCCTATTTACGGCAATACTAATTACTCTTGTCGCTTTGTTCTTTACTCCAATTTTGTTCTGGCTGCCTAGAGTTTGTTTGGCGGCGATAATAATAGTTGCAATAATTCCTTTGCTGGATTTTTCCGTGTTGAAAAGATCCTGGCTTTACTCTAAGGCTGATTTTGCTGCAGTCACCATAACTCTGCTTTTAACTCTGCTGGTAGGGGTTGAATTCGGGATCAGTGCTGGTGTGTTTGCCTCGATTTTTATTCATTTGTACAAAACTTCTCAACCCCATGTTGCTGTAGTTGGCCGAGTCGCCGGCACTGAACATTTTCGGAATGTAAATCGTCACAAAGTTGAAACTTTTGAAAACCTCTTATCTATTCGTGTCGATGAGTCGCTTTACTTTGCCAATACGCGATATTTAGAAGAGTTATTGTTTAAGCTAGTTACAGAAAAGCCAAAACTGCAACATGTTGTGTTGATGTGTACAGCCGTAAATAAAATTGATATGAGTGCCTTAGCCTCACTCGAGACAATCAATGAAACTCTAGAAAGTCTTAATATCACATTACACCTTTCTGAAGTTAAAGGCCCGATTATGGACAGGCTAGCTACCACTCAATTTTTCTATGCACTGACTGGAAATAACTACTTGAGCCACAATCAGGCAGTAGAAGACTTGAATGATAAGGTAGTGGTGATGTCTAGTGCCTGAGAACATTGGTGAGTTATTGATCAATAGTTTACCGGCGCTGGCATGACAATCTGGGTGGATGCAGATGCCTGTCCGAAGGCGGTTAAGACGATACTGTTCAAAGCTGCTGAAAGAACTGGTATTCAATTGACCTTGGTTGCTAATCAACCCTTGCAGGTGCCAACATTCAAGAATATTTTATCTATCCAGGTGCCTCAGGGATTCGATGTGGCGGACAATGAAATTGTGCGCCGTGCGGAAGCGGGCGATCTTATAATTACCTCAGATATACCCCTGGCCGATGAGCTGATAAGTAAGAGCACTCAAGTCTTAAGTCCAAGAGGTGAGACGTTCTCGGCGAGTACCATCAAAGCCCGGCTAAATATGCGAGATTTTCTTGACACTATGCGTAGCAGTGGCGTTCATACTGGGGGGCCCCCGCGGTTATCTGAGAGTGATAAACGGGAATTCGCTAACGCTTTAGATTGTTATTTGGCTGCGGCGATAAAAGGGAGTCGTAGCTAATAGTAATAACAATACTTTTAGTGCAGTGGATTGCTTGCTGCGTCGCATAGCCTAGATTCTATAAGTAGGTATACAGCAGGAGAATCTTTTGATGTGAGTTAAGGTGAGATCTGTCCGCGCAATCTGTAGGAGAATAAATGAAAATAAAATCATCATGTCAAAATCTGTCAAGGCAAATTGACTAGCATCAATATTTCCCACCATTACCGTAATACCTAAGACACCGAGTATAAATATAATCGGACCAAGCATGGTAGAATTATCGCCGGTAAGGATCAATGTCGAATTAATCTACAATCCTTAGTGGGAGAGACAAGGACAACCCTTAGATTTTGACCACCATTTTGCCAAAATTTTTGCCACTGAAAAGATTTAAGAACGCTTCAACCGAATTATCCAAGCCGTCCAGGACAGTTTCGCGACTCTTAACCTTACCTTCCTTAATCCATCCAATCATGTCTACAAGAAATTGTTCTCGCATGTCACCGTGGTCAGAGACTATGAAGCCATTGATGCGAACTTTCTTACCAACAATGAGCATAAGATTATTGGGGCCCGGAGCTGGCTTAGAATTGTTATAGCTGGCGATCATGCCGCAAGCGGCAATTCTTCCAAAAGGGTTCATTACTGCCAGAGCGGCCTGCAGATGATCACCACCGACATTTTCGAAATAGACATCAATGCCGTCTGGCGCTGCAGCAGCCAGGGCGTCGGTGAGGTTTCCGCAGGTTTTGTAATTAATTACGGCATCAACACCGCATTCACCAAGTAGCCATTGAGCTTTGGCATCATTGCCGACACTACCAATAACGCGGCAGCCTTTGAGCTTTGCAATTTGGCAAACATTGGCACCTACAGCGCCAGAAGCGGCAGAAACGAATACTGTTTCGCCTTCCTTTGGTTCGCCGTATTTAAATAGCCCCACATAAGCTGTTAAGCCGGGCATCCCTAATGTTCCAATATAGAGTGATAATTGATCCCTATCGAATGGCTCCAGCTTATCTAATGTGCTGGCGTCAGCGACAAATTTGTCCTGCCAGGCTGCTCCGTTTAAAACTATATCCCCAGCCTCCAAGCCTTCTGCATTAGATTCAATAACTTCTCCAACAGCGCCACCCCATAATGCTGAATTGAGTCCATAGGATTGTGCATAAACTCCATCTTCACGCATGCGACCACGCATATAGGGGTCAACAGACATATAAAGATTCTTTACCAGGGCTTGCCCGGCAGCAGGTGGCTCAAGTTCAACTTCGACACATGAAAAATTTTCCTGACTTGGCATGCCGGCCGGCCGACTGGTTAATTGAATTTGTTTAGCTATGTAATCGCTCATATTTTTCCCGTTCTTGGTTTTTGGAAGGTACTATTTAGAAAGATAATATTTAGAAAAATAGTAATTTAATAGAAGTTTTTTGTAATTTTTTATTGAAAGGCTGTTTATTCAAGAATGATGTCTTCTGCAGTGATCCAACAGGCGATAAAAAATTTAAGCAGCCGCTGTAATATTTTTTTCTTGTCTACCCTGCGCAACAATTATCGAGATTAATATAACGGCTCCGATAACATGGTAATACAGAGGAAAAGGAGTCCACATCAGCAAGATCGCACTAAGCAGCAGCCCGCCTGCTGTGATGGGGTTGAGTTTGGTTTCTAAATGCCATTGCAATAAACCTGCCATGGCATAGAGGCCCATACAGGACCAGAAGAATACTTCAATGCGTTCCGGCCAGGAACCAGAGATCAGGGGCGAATAAGCGAACAATACCGGCACTAGATATAAACCTTTGGCGACTTTCCAACTAGTGAGGCCGGTAGCTATGGGTCGAGTGCCAGCAATACCAGCAGCAGCAAAAGATGCTAAACACACTGGTGGTGTGACATTGCTGTCTTGAGAGAGCCAGAAAATTATAAGGTGCGCACTCAGTAACATGCCAGTAAGTAACTCCGGCTCAAGCATTTCCTGCCGAATGATCTGTTTCATTTCCAGAGGCATTTCTTGAAGAGCAATTAATGGATCGCCACCAAACAAACCGATAGTTGCGGCGACATTGCTAGGCAAGTCTCCTTCCTGTAGCACCGCGAGTAATTGTGACTGAGTAATTAGATCGAAAATTAATGGCGCAGAAAGAGTGGCTAGTACTATGTAGGAAGCTGTCACTGGCAACCCCATACCTAACACTAAGGATGCTAGTGCAACAAGTATCAAGGTAATCAGCAAGCTCCCCTGAGCCCATTCAACAATCATCAATGAAAATGCATTTCCAACACCGGTGGTTGTTACCACGTTGATAATAATTCCAACAGCAATTAATAACAGTGCTGTTGATACCATTGTCTTTACACCATCAACTACTGCATTAAAGATATCTTTTGGCAGCATAGGTGTAGATGATAACCAGGATGCACCGATAACACTAATAATCGCGAACGCAGCAGAAGTTGTCGGTGTTCTGCCAACTACAAGAAAACTAACCAGGATGGAAATAGGAATAATGAAATGCCAACCTTCTTTCAACACTGTGGACACTTGCTCAGTGTCGCCGGAATTTGCCGGTGTTAATCCGAGCCGTTTTGCTTCGATGCGAACAAAATAGGAAACAGTGAGGAAGTAAAGAACTGCAGGTAATGTTGAAGCTGCAATGATCGTCAAGTAGGAAATTTGCGTATAGCTGGCGAGTACGAAAGCACCGGCTCCCATTACTGGGGGCATTAATGCGCCACCAGTTGAAGCGGCGGCAACAACCCCAGCTGAAAATCGGCTCGGAAAGCCGGATTTCTTCATCATGGGAATAGTTATAACGCCCGTAGACACAGTGTTAGCCACAGCTGAGCCGGAAACTGAACCCATTAATCCTGAGCCGACGACGGCTACTAAACCTGCGCCGCCGGTGAACCGTCCTGCCAAACATTGAGCGAGCCTTACTATAAAATCACCAGCCCCGGAACGGAGTAGGAAGGAACCAAAAATAATAAACATGAATACGAAGGTTGAAGAAATGTTCGCCGTCAGGCCAAACATACCTTCACTGGTGAAGAAGCTTCTGTAAAGAACTGTTTCCAAACTGAGGCCAGGGAAAGAAAACACCCCGTCAATATATCTACCAAGGAAAAGAATGTATGACAAACTTATCAGGATTAATATCGGCATAAACCAGCCGGTAGTTCGTCGAGTAAATTCTATTGCCAGACCTATTGCTACTAAAGAAAAGAAATAGTCACTTAGAATGTACTCGGTTTCCCGTGCATAAAGAGCATTCTCAAACAGGATCAAATAAGTAGAGGTGAAGATCGCTGTGACAGCGAGAGTGATGTTAATCCAATAGCTCAGAGAATACCTAGCAACATTTTCGGATTCATTTGCCATAAAAGCACAAATAGCACAGAAACCTCCAAAGTGAATTGCTGATAACCACAGTTCAGAAATACTGGCAAATACGTTGCAGTAAATGTGGAAGAGGGCGAATAAAAATGCAGCCCAACGCAAATAAACAGAATTCATAATTTTTCTCTAAGCTCCGTTTTCCTGAGTTGAGGATTGTTCGGTTGTATTTGTTGGTTCATCAATAAGGAGTCGATCTGGAATCTCTACTCCTACTTCTCGGTAATAGCGAATAGCCCCTTTATGGAGTGGGGCGCCGAGCCCTTCGACAGCAATCTCAATTCGCATGTCTTTGGTGGCTCCGTGAATTTCTTGCAAGGTGGCTAAATTTTCCCAGATCACTTTGGTGACGTTATAGACAACTTCTTCGGAGATATCCTCCCGGGTAACAAGTACATTTGGAGAAGCTACTGTCCGAATTAATTCACTTTGATTTGGATAAGTACCCGGTGGAAATTCATACCAATCCCAAAGTGGGTATCTCGAATTAATCTTATCCAGTGCTTCCTGAGACCAGTTCAAGATCGTCATGCGGTCGCCAAGTAAGGCATAGGCTTGGGTGATAGAGCTGACAGGAGCGCCGGCAGGAATGTTCATGCCGACTATATTGCCATCTTGGATCGCATTCGTGGTCGGACCGTAACCCATATAGGCAAGGTTGAATTTTTCTTCGTAATCTATGCCGAGGGTTTCCAGGATAAACCGACCAGTTTGTTCTGCACCAGAATTGCGAGCGCCTAACACATAGCGATCGCCGTCGAGGTTGTCCAAATCCATAATCTCGCCAGTGGAAGCGAGTTCGCTGAGGAGAACAAAATGCTCAACATTTTGCCAAAGTGCGCTAACACTCCGAATATGTGTTTGCGGATTGCTTATCGGGCCCTCACCATTCCACGACCATGCGCCAAAAGGTCCCTGTAAAATTGCGAACTGTGCTTGGTTGTCTCTTAGTAGCTTCACATTTTCCAGTGAGCCAGCTGAGCTAATGGCGGTAAGTGATATTCCCTGAGATTCGTAGAGTTGTGCATGGGCGATTGTCGCTAACGCGACGCCGACTGGATAGTAAGTACCGCCGGTAGTTGCCGTGGTGAGAATAAAAGGCCTTGCTCGAGTTAATTCATCGCTACAGGAAACAAGCAGGGTCGCTAATATGATGCTTACTGCAATATTCTTCATTAACAACCTAACTGACTTATTAAAACCCATAGGGGAATTGGCGATAATCTGTGTGCATTAACTTATTAATATTTCGCTAAGTCACTGAATATTTGTGAAAAATAACAGTGAGTCAGTAGTAATCAGTAACTGGTCGATGAAACCATATTTCCCTTTAAATCACAATTTAAAGCACAACTAAAAGGCTTACTTAAAGCAGCATAGATACAGGGAATAGTAAAATAGCTTGAGAACGAAGAAATTATAGATAGTAGTAAAAGTTCGAGCTACGGCCTAGTTTTGCGGTGGACTAAACGGAATTCGAATAGCGCGTGTAGTCCCTGTGCTATCTTGGACTGAACCACTGAAGAAGATTGTTTGTGCTGTGTCCCCACTGATGGTGCTCACGTCAGATTTAATACCAGCCAGACCATTACTCTAGTTTTTCTGAAATTCAGAGAAAATATCGAGGTCTGCCGAATTTCGTTCATAAGATATTGCCTCCAACTGTAATTCAGGGCTAGTGACTTCAGGCATTGGCCGACGCGTCTTGCGGGAGTTGATTTTCGCTGAGCTGGCTTTGATTCATTTAGCTGAAGCTAGTCCCGGCCGTAAGGAGAGCTAGTGCTAAATATGCGAGTAATGTTTTGTTATTTGAGCAATGATTGCCGATCAGTCTTACTTAAGATTTTTATCCGCCCCGAGAGTGTCACTAACATGGCCGGATAGAGGTTTTTCTTCTTCTAATTTCCCTATCAGCAGTATCGCCCCAGTAAAAACTGACGCTATTGCGGTAATTCCCATAACCAACGAAATTCGGAAAAACATATTGATATACGTACCGCTGAAATAGAAAACCGCCTCAGCTATTAGATTCACCAATACTAGAGAAACTATCAATGTTATCCAAACCGCTTTCTTCATTAGGTTTTTTACTCAATGGATTTGACTCAACAAATCAGTCTATTTTGAGAGTAACAGCATTCCTGATATGTGACTATTATTGCGGTCGGTAAAGATGAAGACATCGTCGATTGAGTCGGCATTCAGTTTCGCTGGAATGATATCACCACTTCCATTTATAAAGCTGGCATCAATATCCAAAGTAAGATCTGGGGTTTTTCCTTCTACAGCCGCAAGAGCAGAATTTGCATTAAGAGAAATGTCATCGATAATTTCCCTAATATTAATTTCATATTCATTACGTTCGCGTGTGTAATTTAAGGCGCCTAGAAACTGTCGATTGTCTTCGTTCGGCTCAATAGCATTCAGAAAAATTTCAATCTGATTGTTTGCCAGAACCAGTAATTCTTCACTGCCAAAATTATTATCCAAATTGGCAGAATTATTTGGGATTGCTTGTTGCTCTTGCAACTCTCTATATTCGTCAGCTTTTTCTTGAAAAGTTGCAGCCAGACGAATGACTGAGGGAAATCTTAGATCAACACTAATTTTTCTGGCAGGACGGCGCGAGAAACGCTTACCTTCATTGGGGTAAATAAATGCCTCAATGGCCACACTGCCTGAAAGAGCCAACCAAACGAATATATCTCCTATAGATATCGACTCGACTCGCCAGAGCCAGAGATCTTTCAATCCATCTTCATTTTCATCATAAAGAAACGTGCTTAAGACATTTCCTCCGGATCTTAGTACTTGTCTCGGCTGCTCAAGTTCCATCCCGTTGAAGGTACCACCGAAGAGAGAAATTTTGCCCGCTTCTCGTAAGAGTAAATCTTCAATTCCGTCACCGTCTACATCATCCAATATTTCTTCATGAGTTAAAGCTAGAATTCCTGTCAAGTTAGCGAAATCAAGATTGTCGATATCGAACTCCCCTAAGCGTGCCTCAATTTCTGTTATGTCTAAGGTATAGCTCGGGACAATGTTGAAATAGTTATTGGCTAGGGCATCGGCTATAAACACTTCAAGTTTTTCGTCAGTGCGAGAAACAAGATCATCAAAGCCGTCTCCATTTACATCTCGCAGGACGATTAGAGGTATTCGAATTGATTGACCGGTACGACGTTCTAATTGAGTGGAATCGAGATTGGTACGGATCCGCATATCAAATTGTACGCTTAGCCCTGCTTGATAGCTGCCGGCGCCATCGCTGATATAAATATTGAGCATGCCTGCTCCAGGAATTAATAGATCTTCGATACCATCGCCATTTACATCCCGAGAAAAATGCAGTCTGTTAACTCCCTTACTCAGAAACCCTAGCAGGTTTTCCTGAACTTTTTTCGGCGGAAGAATCGTTTGACTATCTATGTGCCAGACCAGAACTTCATTACCGTCGATAACCGCTATGATTGAGGCTTGATCAGAGTTTGAATAGTTACTACTGAGGTCCCATCCTACTGCTTGTCCGGGAAAAACAATTTCATCGAAGCCTGATTGAAAATCAAAGCCTGCTGCGGATTGAAAGTAAATTCGGAGAGTTTTATCAATTACTGTAATTATTTCACTAAGATTGTCGCCATTGGTATCAGCAATTACTAAGCCTTCTAACTTGGCAGGAAACTGGAATGATTGAGATGAAAATTCTAACTCAGCTGATTGTGCTGAAGACATCAGCCCGAGGACTATCAAGCCAACAATAAGACGGCCTCTGCCTCGAAGTCTAAATAAATTCATGGGTTGGTCACCAACAGAGTCGTACTAGCCCCATGTCGAAGTAAGAGGTCGGGCAATTCGTCCTCGTTCAGTAGCAGTACTTCAAATTGAAACACTGTGCGCGGTGAGACATATTCCCAGAATGGTTCATTTGCTATAACTAAATCATTATCAATTCTTTTGGCGGCAAGCGTGCCATTATCGGTTATATATAAGGCATCACGATTGCCATCTCCGTCCACATCGTATTGCAAAGACATTTGTTCAGATAATCCACGAACATTTGCTGCTGAAAAACTTTCTTCCAGAGAAGAGTCAGGTCTTCGATTAAATAGTTGGCCCTGGCTTGCCTCAGAATTACCATAAAGAAGCTGCACTCTATTGATGCTGGCATTACGAATGGCGTCTATTACTGGAATGGTGTAGTAGCTGACATTTAGTGCCGGCTGCTCGGAGTCGGCTAGTGGGATAACACTCAATTTCACATCGTAACCTGAGAAACGCATGATCTGATCAGGCTTGCCCAATTCAAAAATTCCACCTTTGTTTATGAAGAAGCGGGCGTTCCATTCACCGCCATCGGAACTCAAGCGGAAGAGATCAATTTTATCGTCGCCATTTAAATGGGCGAGTTTAATATCACCTTGCGTATCAGTGGCGCCAACCCAGTCAGCACTTTCATTGAAAGTTAGATTGTCTTGCTGGTAATGAATATTCAGCTGCCCTAGGTTATCGCTACCAACATTTAAATAGAGAATATCTTCTAAATCGTCATCATTGAGTTGGGCCATAATGGGTGAAGGTACCCAGCTTTCTGCACGCATCAGAGGTCGTTCAGAATTGGCTTCCGCAGACCATTGTTCGATAAAATTCGCAAACGGTGTTGGTACTTCAGAAGTAATATCAAGCACAATACCTTCCTCGGCATTGATACCAATGTTAGCGCTCGCATTGGCGCTCTTGTTATTTCTTTCTGCGGCCCTGGTCTCAAGGTTTAGAGTGGTAAATGTTGCAGCAAGCTCAAATGATTCATTGTTACTGCCACGATAAACGGCAAATTCTTCATCGCCTGGTAACAATAAATCAACATAGCCATCATTGTTCATATCATGGATTGTTTCGATGAACTGAACTCGCTCAAGATCAGGTACGGCGGCGATCAAATCCCATTGAATTAACTGTTTAATGTTGCCAGCGTAGCCTTCCGCAGCGGTGGAAAGACTAAAGACACCATTGCTGGCAAATAGCAGCAGTTCTTTTCCAGGTTCCTCACGTAAGTCAGCAAAGCCTACCGCGATAATTTCAGATTTGATTTCCACTTTTTGAGGATTTTTTGAAAAATTGCCATCGGCTTGCTGGTGATGAATGTGTATTTCACGCCCGATGGTTGGGTCGTAGTGGGGGAAAATAACGTCTTTTAAACCATCACCATTAAGATCTTCTGTAATTAGTGCTGCCCAATTATTTTCTCTGGCAACTTCGTAAGCGACATAGTTTGTCTGAGCGAGAGAGATTGAGCTTAGTAAACTACCGAAGGCAACTAAAATCAGTCGAAAAGCAAAGGGATAGGCGAGCCAATAGTGGCGGGAAAATCCTGCAGTGGAATGATTTTCGTTGAGGATGATTAGATTCAATTTTGCTCTTCCGTTAACTCACCATAGTCACTGATGAAGTTAAATATTCCAAAGAGGCTATGTGATTTCTCTTCTTCAATCTGATTATATTCATAGAGAGAAAAAAGCCAAAAATCTAAGATGTTCAAATTACTTCTCTTAGGACTTAAGGAAGAGTTGTATTGCAATACTGGCCCCAGAGAGAGTCGGCTAATCCTTCTGCCGGGATCCCAAAGTTTTACTGTCTTATTGCTAATCGTTTCGCCATCAAAAATACTGAAGATCACAGATTCACCCAGGGCTTTGTTCTGATTGAGATCGTTTACTAATCCCTGGGCAGAATTTACTTCTACTTCATTTAGCGCTACAACGATATCATCGATTCCAATTTCCGCTACTAGTAGCGGACTCTTTGGATAAATTTCAACTATCCGCGCTGCTGCCATTCCACTTCTACCAGCTATGTTGATTAGTTGTGTTTGATAAGCTGCTCTACTTGCCAGGGGGTCTATGCGAAATAATTCAATAGGAGCTGAGTTGCCGCCTCTTAACCTGCCAGTGAGCCCTGTTTCGAATACGGTGGTATTGCGGCGCACGCGAAATTTTAATTCTGTATCAGCATCGGTGTTTTCTTGCGCAGCGAGGAGAATATCCGGGTTGTTGCTTGCAATGCCATCGATAGAAAGGATTATATCTCCAACCCGAATTCCTGCTGAATCTGCAACACTATTGTTGGATACACTACGCACACGAATGCCAGGCAGAATTTCTACATTAGCGAGTGAGTCACTTTCATTCAGACTAACATCGAGACCAAAATCTACGCCCGACCCAGGCTGATCAGACCTAAGAGAAATATCCTCAGCAGAGAGAGTTATCGCAGGAATCAACACAGCTGGCTCGTAATTGATACAAGCAATCATACTCATACTGAGCGTAACAATTAAGCAACATTTAACAGAAGCTTTATGATTAAATTTTCTCATTACATTTTCTTTTGTCTGATCAGCAACATCGAAACCACAATAAATAAGAACAATGTTGGCCATGGGACCCAAGTATTCAACTGTACCATCCTGTCATCAATCAAAACATCTGAGTAGCCTCTAACCAGCCTGCTTACATCTTGTAGGTAAGACTGATCTAATAATGAGGGCTGAAAACTGGCGTAGACATATTGTGCAAAGTCTCCCATCATGCCTTTGAAGATATCAATAGCAATAGTGATTCCCAGTGCTGTAGTAACCGCCTGAGTAGCAGATTGTGCGCAAATAGAAACTAACAATCCAAATGCAATAGCAGCGGGAAGCGGTATCAATGCGAGCTCCAGCCCCAAGGCGATTTCAAAACGAATTTCGCTTTCGCTTATCAGTTCAAATCCATCTTCCACTATAGGACCGAATTCCCACAAGAAATCACTTAAGAGATAAGCGCTACTTAACAACAAAATGATTGATAACACAGCAAGTAAATGCAAATGAATGAGTTTGGCAGCTATTAAGTTAATGCGGCTGATACGCCGAATAAGCAGGTGGCGAATAGCACCTGTATCTCGCTCAAAACTAAAACCATAGGCTGCCAATCCCACTAGCAACAGTGCCAGCATGGTCAAACCAGTACTCAATCCATCTACATAGTAACCGTAGGCATTGTTAGCCGCTGCCTCATCAAAGCTATCGCTACCTAATAAGCTATTCCGAGTTGCTTCTCCTGTCTCGGAAAGTTTCACCAGAAAGAACTGCAGTGCTACGAGTAGAGCAGGGCCAAAGACGACAAGTTTGGCGGCAAAGCTTCGCAGTGATACAAATAATTCAGCGCGTAGTGATACCATCAGGCCATTCATCGGGCAGCCTCACTAGTTATTTCTCGAAATAAACTTCCAAGAGAAGCACGATTGAGAATTAATTCATTAATGCCAATGTTTTGCTCCACGAGCATTTTATTCAACTGACTTGAATCGATGGAGGTGAGGGTGACCTGTAAATAATTTGGGTCTGCTGTAGTAACTACTTGAGCGGTGGTGCTGTTTTCGAGAAACTCAATGACTTTCTCTTGTTGGTCTGTTTGCAGAAGTACGCCACTAGAGCTTTGAGCGAGTAGAGTCTCTATTTTATCATTTAAAGCAATCGAGCCTTTGTCTAATATCGCAATATGTGAACAAATCTGCTCGAGATAAGGCAATTGGTGGCTGGACAATAAAAATGTCGTACCTTCTTCTTTATTCAATTTTTTGATCAATTGCAGAACGTCATCCACTCCTTCGGCATCAAGGCCGTTGAAGGGTTCATCCAAAATAATCATTTTGGGGTTGCCAATGAGAGCGTGGGCGATGGAGGCCCGCCGTTTATTACCCAAAGATAGATGCTTAATTTTAAAATTGGAAAAGCGCTCAATACTTAACAGTTGCTCAACCGTCTCAGGGCTTCTCTTTGGTGTTTCACAAAGGAGCGAAGCGTGTTGCATGCATTGCCGTACAGTGAGGTTAGGAAGCAGGCTAGGGGAATCGAAGATTGCTACGATATCGCCATTGGCTCGATGTAGCTGCTGAGGAGAGTAGTTTAATATCGAAATGTCGCCGCCATTTACGGATTGCAAACCAAGCATGCATTCTAGGCTTGTCGTTTTGCCGGACCCATTTAATCCAACCAGTCCATGAATAGATTCCTGTTGAATTTGCAAATCAAGATTGCTAATAACTTCGTGGATGCCGTAGCTTTTTTTCAACCCGGAAACGGAAAGCGCTGTACCTTTGTTACTCATGGTTTTTACTCAATGCTTCTATACTGGGTTATAAGATTAGGTGTCGGTAATTGGAATGAGACAAATGAGTTTAACGGATGTAGTAGTAATGCCTCGCAATGCGAGGAGCACAAACTTTATAAAGTCTGTAATCAACGAGCCTTAATCAACAAATATTATTCGCTTGTTTTTAATCGACAAAGAGATCATCAACTTGAACTTCTTTGACTGTACCGAATTGTTCAAGTTCCTCGGCCTCGATAATTGACAGATCACCAACGACAGATATTAGTTTTGGTCTTTCCTTCACATGGTCTCGTTGAAACGAGAGTAGATCACCTATGCTTGCAGTTTGCAGCTGTTCGTATCGTTGTCGACGAGGATCGCCTTCCAAACCGAGGCGCTCCCAACTTCGCACTGCGCCAATAACTTCACGAAAGTTAATTTTTGAAGTGCGGTAGCGATTAAGTAATGAGTTCACTGACTCATCAAACCGTTCGTTGGACTCGGGCATGTTATCAATCAAATCAATGAAAGCGTTCAGGGCATCCACAGTCTTATCGGTTTGAGTGCCAATTGCTCCCAACATGAGGTTTTCAGCGTTTTCTCTCCCACCCTGGGCGTACCGAGCGGAGGCCGAATAGGCTAGGGCTCTGGCTTCGCGCAACTCCTGAAAAACTACGCTGGACATGCCACTACCAAAATAATTGGTATAAATTGAAGACATAACACTATCTGACTCAGCATATTCATCGTCAGCGAATTCGATACGCACCTGGGCCTGGGCTGTTTGCTGATCTACAACATAAACTTCACTTCCAATGATTTCTCGAGCTGTACGGAAACGAAATTCTGGTGTGTCTTTGAGCTCGCCTTCGAGTGCGTGGTGACGCCTGAGTGCGCCCACTAAATCTTCTAGTTGCAAAGAGCCCGTGTAGGAGAGCGTATGTTTATAGCCCAAGAGATCAGCTGGCAGAGTCATTAACTCATCCAGGGAGGTTTTCTGGATTTGATCAGCGGTCAGGGCTTCAAGCATCGGTGACTCTTCGCCATAGCGGTTATACAAATAAAGTGCACGGGCTATAGCCGGTGGTGAGCTCTTCTGATCCTCTCTCGATTTCAACATGATCCCTTTCATTTGCTCCAGGGTTTGTTCTTCCGTCGATGGGCTTTTTATCAAATCCATCATTAGCTTTAGGCTGTTTTCGAATTGTTCATCTAAGCCGCTTAACGAAAATCCTGACGAATTCTCGCCAGCACCAAAGCGGAATTCACTGCCCATTCGATACCACTCTTTTTGTAACTCTTCATTACTCATAGTCTGAGTGCCCGCAACATCCATTAGGGATGCCGCAAGATTTAGTTTTTCAATTTCTTCGGTGCCTACATCAACATTGATTGAAAATGAAAATAAATCGTTCAGAGGGTTGGGGGCGTAATAGAGGTTTACTCCATCGACAAATTCAATGAGACGGTAATCTATATCTGCTTCAACAAAAACTGGTTCGATAGGATCGAAATCCATGGCGAGTATGTTTTGCGCAAATTTAGATTGACTGGTGGGGTCGATATTCACTGGGTCGATTTGAGGTTTTTCGACCGGTGGAATTTCGTGTTGTTCATTTACTTGATAAATAGCAACGTAATCATCGCCGAAATATTTGTTAGCGACAGCAATCACATCTTGCTTGCCCAATTGTTCCATGCGTTCTATTTCGCCTACATAATCTGCCCAATCTGCCCCTTCAATAAAGGACTGGCGCATCATAGAAACTCTTGCGGTATTGAATTCCTGGCTGGCTTTCTGGTTCTTTTTGAAGTCATTGATGATGGCGGCGATTATCCAATCTTCAAATTCACCATTTTTGATCAGCTGAAGTTGATCTAGCAGTAATTGTTCGACTTCCGCCAGCGTTTGTTCTTGCTTAGGCACTCCATAAAGAGTCTGAAAGCCACCATCGTTGAGGAATTGTGGAGAAGAACCAGCGTTAGATACCAACTGTTGCTGGTTCAAGTTTAAATTGATTAAACCAGCGGTGCGGTTGTCCAGAATCATATCGAGAAGAATAAGCGCTTCTTTTTCAGTATTTCCATTAGGCACAGTGCGGAAGGCAAGTTGGACTTGTTCCTCACCAGGGTATTGTACCGTTTGTCGTTCGACACCTTGTAATGGATCTTCTTCCCATGGGCCAATAGCTGGAATGGGCTTCGCTTCCCAATGGGAAAACTTATCAGCAATTAAGGTGATAGTTTCATCAATATTTATGTCTCCAGAAATAAAAATGGCCATATTGTTGGGCACATAATAGGTATCAAAATAATTCTGAATATAAACTAATGATGGATTCTTGAGATGATCGACTGTGCCAATAGTAGGTTGTTGACCGTAGGGATGGTTTTTGAATAGTTGTTCATTAAGCGCGGTATAGATTATGAAACCACGGTTATCCAGCGAACGATTTTTCTCTTCGTACACAGTTTCAAGTTCAGTGTGAAAAATTCTGAACACTGGATCTACAAAGCGGTCAGATTCAACCTCTGCCCATTGTTCCAAGCGATTTGAAGGCAGGCTCACCTTATAAACAGTTTCTTCGTTTGAGGTGTGAGCATTTAGTCCGCTGCCCCCCATCGCGTTGTATAACTTGTCTATTTCATTGGGGACTGCAAAACTTGCGGCTTCTTGGGCCGCGCGATTGATCTCTGCGTAGATTTCAGCTCGGACAGTATCATCAGTTTCATTGAAGTGTTGCTCATAGAGGTTGACGATTTGTTCCAGGAGAGGTTTTTCAGCGGCATAATCTAAAGCTCCGAGATTCTGATTTCCTTTGAATAATAGGTGTTCTAAATAGTGGGCTAACCCGGTCGCGTCAGCAGGGTCATGTTTGCTACCTGCCCGAACAGCGATCTCAGCATAGAATCTGGGTTCTTCATGATTTTCGGTCAAGTAGACTTTCAGGCCGTTATCTAATTCAAAAATCTGGGCGTCGAGGGGATCGTTGTCGTCCATAGCATTGATGCGCAGATATCCCAGAGCTGGGGCGTTAGGTACCGAATTTGCCATATCATTACTTGAGGGTGTGGTTTCTTCGCTGCACGAGACCAAGAGCATGAGGGCCAGAGGGGCAAGCAATATTTGCAGCCAGCGCTGTGCAGTCTGTAGGTTGTTCATTTCAGTACTCCATAAAATTCAGTTGAAACAGACAGAATGCCGCTAATGTAGGGCATTCACGGAGAAAATGTAAGTCAGATTGAGTTTGAAGACCGGCTTATTGCGGTAGATCATCCACTCCAACTCGGAAATTTCTAACGGCAACGCGACCGCTGCCATCAGTAGTAGCTTCGAGCATGATATCTACGCCGCTGCTCCGCTCTTCCACAAAGCGATCGAACTGTTGCAGCTGATCGCCATTTATCTCTTCTAAAAGATTGGCTCGTGCTCGATCGTAGGCATCAAGCTGGTTGTTGTAAGCGCTGATCATGCTGCCATCTTCCGCCACGATTGCGCCGTAATTGTTCTGGGGTGAGTAGATTTCATCCAGTAGCACATCGAGCACATGACTCTGAGTGTCTTCGTTCATGGTATTCCCCAGACGGGACAGGCCCTCAGCAAAAACATGTCGGGCAGAATCTTGTTGTATTAATGCATTGTACTGAGAGAGACCTCGGAGTTGGTCTTCGGTCAATAAATTGCCCACACTATCGGTTAATCCTTCTGGGCCGAAAATCGCAATGGCATCATTGGTAGATAGAGAGCCTTCCATGAGAGACCCAAACATTTGGTAGCGTTTGGAGCGATATTCAATCATCGCAACAATGATTTCCTGACGCTCCGTACCTGGTAGTCCCAAAGTGTTGATAAAATTCTCATACATTTTTGGAACATAGTCTGCCGCCATAGCTCGAGCTGTGTCGGGATTTGAAAACGAACGCATTGGCGAAGTACTGTGTCGGCGTTGTCGAGGAGTTCCAGAGGCTATCTCCATGCGCGCTTTCTCTAAAAGAGCTTCATAGCTTGGGTTTGACTGTTGCTTTGCCTCTTCAAGTTCAGCGCTCAAACTAGTTAGCTGGCTAGTGGCGGATAATAGTTGGCTTTTTAGCTTTCCTAATTGCTCTTCAAACTCAAGAAGTCGGCGTATGTTAACGTTAGTTTGTTCATTGAGTTGGCTCTGATAGTTCCCCGCGACATCTAATTGTGATTCCAATTTAGAATTTTGAAAGCTTAGGCTTGTGATGCCATAGGCAAATCCTCCCATAAAAACGATAACTAGTCCTATTTTAAAGGGGTTCATTTTAATTCCTCACAAACTTTAACCGAGCTATTCTGTATTTTTTGCACAACACTTACATTGGTTTTAACTAAGATCTTAATTCAATTGTGAAAAACAGACTCTCAGTTAAATGGGTATTATTATTTTCGAGTTAGTTAGGATATATGAATTTATACTTTAATATGAATATTTTGCTGGTCTAGATATTATTTAGATTAGTTTGATACGAAATAAACGATAGTCGCCCATTATTTTATTCTTTCTTTTTCTAGTTATTAGCTGACAGACATGTCTTTATTGACTCGCTGTTTCCATCGCTACAGTCTCAGGCGTGAATCGATCCTAGGTGAACCTTCACATGATTCCAAAGCCTCTGTATGTGCATCTTTCAGGCCGAAAAGCGTAATGATTTAGAGTAAGGAGAAAATAGTGAGAACTGTAGATACATAAAAGCATTTTGGCCTTCGAATGCTCTGATTTGCTCAATTCTCAATAGTCCAAATTAGCTTAGTTGTTGAATTTCATAAAAAATCAATAAAATTAATAGTTTTAAAATATAGTACTGCAATCAATTGGTCACTAAATATAGACTGAAATTTGCTAATAGAGCGTATAATCAACAATTGAACCATCCTATTTAAGCAATATTCTTGGCAATATCAATGACACACTTTGGTAAAACTTTATCCATAGGGCTTTCCTGTCTAGCCTTGCTGGCCTGCACTAGTGCCAGCTATAAACGCAGCGCTGATGATGAAAGCTATGATGCTATCGCCGAGAAATCAGAACTCGTTCCGGGAATGAACGACCAGATCATCGTGGATGAAGAAAAATTGGTGGAGTTGACTTCTCTTTCTCTGAATAGCGACAGTTTCGAATTCCTCGACAATGAAGCAGACAGCGAAATGGGAGCGCATATTCTGGGCTTAAATGATGCTCTTGATCTCGCTTTTAAGCACAGTCGCGACTTTCAGTCGCAGAAAGAAAGGCTCTATTTGGAAGCTCTTGCTCTCACCTTAGACAGAGATCGCTACAGCCCAACTTTTTCATCTATTAGCCGAGGCGAATACCAGTGGGACGCTACTGATGAATTTGTTTCAGACATGCAAGACCTCACCGGTATGGAAAACCTGAAAAATAGTGATTTGTTAAGTACTAGTGAGAGCGTTGATGCCAACACCAGTTTGGGAGCTAAGTATTTATTGAAGAGCGGCGGAGCCATTGCGATAAATCTCACTAATAATTTTACTCGCTTTCTTACCGGCGATATTTCTGAGTTTGGGACAGGTGCTCTAATTGGTTCTTTTACTCAACCGCTGCTTCGGGGTTTCGGCAGCGATATTGCAACTGAAACCTTAATGCAAGCAGAACGTGATCTACTTTATCAGTTGCGAGATTTCACTCGTTTTCGAAAAACCTTCGCTGTTAGGGTCGCTTCAGATTATTACTCAGTTCTGCTTAGCCGAGCAACTGCGGAAAACAACTACGCTGGCCTGTTAGCTAACAATTTATCTTTGGAAAGAGAACAGGCTTTTCAAGCTGAGGGTCTTACTACCCTTCTAGAGGTGGGCCGGCTTGAGCAATCCTCGCTACAGGCAGATCTGCGCTGGACTTCTTCTATAACTCGTTACAAACGCAGTCTGGATAATTTTAAGATACTTATTGGCTTGGATGCAGATGAGAATATTGTTCTTGATGATGACGAGATGACTCTCATCACAGAGACCGGTATGGAAAGTCCAGACATTAGTTTGGATCAGGCTACTGAAATGGCGATGCAGACAAGGCTGGATTTATACACTCAGCTTGATCGTGTGCAAGACAGTGCCCGCCGCATTGATGTCGCGGTCAACGCGCTCTACCCAGCCTTAGGTTTTAGTGTGGTGGCCTCTGTTCCTAGCTCGAATAGCAGTAATTTAGGGGAGCTTGATTTCGAGAATGCAATCTACACTGCAGGCCTAGATCTAGAGTTGCCGCTTGAGACTACGCTGAATCGAAATAATTACCGCCGCGCTCTTATCGACTACGAAGCATCGACTCGTGATTATTTGCTCTCGCTGGACGATATTAAGTTAAGTGTGTTGGACACCTGGCGACGAATGAACGAAGCCAGTAAAAGTTACGAGATAAACGTGACTAGCGTGGAGATTAATGAACGACGGGTCGAGGAAGCAGAATTAAGAGCCGAATTGGGTCTTGGTGATATTCAAGATACGGTAGACTCGCAGAATGATTTAACTGCTGCTCGAACGGAGCTTATTAGCTCTATAGTGCAGCACAATATCGCTAAGCTCGATTTTTGGAGAGACGTAGGTTTGCTCTATGTCGACGATAATGGTCAATGGGAGGAAGGTATTGATGAGCCCCGATAACCAGAACACAAATTCACAACTGGTAAACAGAATACCGCCGGGGGTGAAAGCCAAATTTTTGGAATTGAAGACGCAATTCCTTGCTGCTGAAAAAACTACGCAGTATGCAATTGCTGGCGGCACTATGGTCATACTCTTAGTGGTATTTAATTTAGGTGATGGCAACTCGGATTTTGAAACTGCTATTACTTTCGAAGCCCGCCGAGGTGATCTCGAGATTACGGTTTTAGAAGGGGGTGCATTGGAAGCATTGCAATCTCAAGAGATTCGGTCTCGTATTAAGGGTCGAGAAGGCGTAAAGATCTTGAGCATCGTAGAAGAAGGCTATCAAGTCAGCCCCGAAGACGTGGCCAATGGTCTGGTGTTGGTTGAGTTGGACGCGGCACAGCTAATTGATAATCAGTTGAATCAAGACATCGCAGTAGAAACAGCTGAAGCGACTTTTATCGAAAGGAAAGCGCAATTTGAAATTCAACTGAATGAAAACATGACCGAGTTGAATGATGCCAGACAGGAAATGCGTTTCGCTCGACTAGACTTCGAAAAATTCCTTGGAGGCGACGTAGTTTCTCAAATTATTGGGCAACTGGAAATCGAAGAGCGACTGGCCACAGCAGAAATTGCAGACCTTGCTGCAGTTTCAGCAATTTCTCGTGGAAATCCAGTAGAAGAAATGGCTGCCCAGCGCGCGGCGAGACAACTTCGGGGAGCAAATGGCGGCGGCTTTGATCCGAGTGACTTAGACTCCATGCCGACGCCAATGCGTGAACGAATTGAACAAATGATAGCTGAGAATGGTGGTGAATTGCCTGCTGAAATGTTGGAACGTATGCAGCAGTTTGGTCAAGGAGGCGGTCCTGGACGAGGAGGACAGGGTGGCCGAGCTACCAGTATTACCGATGGTTCGAGAACTGCATCAGCTTTAACTTTACAACCGCTGGAGTCGGAAAATTTCGATACTACTACCACGTTGCTTATGGATGACAGCTATATGGCCGTCCGAGATACCTTGGACTTCACTCAATATGCAAATATGGACGAGTTGGAAGATGGTGAAGCCAAACAGCAAATGCGCAGTCTACAAGATGAATTACAAGTTTCTCAGGAAGAAAATTTATTAGCACAAGATCGAATAGAAGGGCAGCGACGTCTTGAAGCCAGAGGTTTTATCACACCAACAGAATTAGAAGCTGAAGAGTTAAATGTTAGCAAAGCGAGAAACAAAGAAGCCGCAAAAGAAACTGCTTTAAAACTTTATATTCAATACACGTTTCCTAAAGACGCGGAACAGAAGTTGTCGGACTTTGAGAACGCGGTAATGGGTTATCAGCGTCAGCTTAAGGAAAATATTGCGGAGCAGGCACAAGAACAAGCTAGATTCAGTTCAGCAGAGCGGAAATACAATCTTGAACGGGTGAAACTGGCTGATGTCGAAGAGCAAATTACCCTGGCGACGATTCGAGCTGAACGGCCGGGATTAGTTGTCTACGGCGCCTCTGATCAAAACTCTTCACGCTATCGAGGTAACAGCAGCCAAGAGGCAATTCAAGAAGGGGCTACGGTTCGCGAGCGGCAAGCAATATTGACGATTCCCGACATGCGAGAAATGGCGATAAAGGTGAATATTCATGAATCAGCTGTGCAACGAGTGGCTGTTGGGCAAGCGGTAAGCGTCTCAATTGACGCCTTTCCCGATCAGCAATTGACCGGAATTGTGACAAAAGTGGCAGTGGTGGCTGATTCTGCCAACGCTTTTATGAACCCAGATCTCAAAGTTTATCCTACTACTATCAAAATTGATGGGACCCATGACTGGCTACGACCAGGTATGAGTGCAGAGGTAGAGATACTCGTGGATAGACTTGCCGATGTTGTCTACGTGCCACTTCAAGCGGTGACTTATTACGATGACAAACGAGTTGTGTACGTCGCCAATGGCAATAGTTCGGAGCGACGAGAGATAGAAGTAGGAGCATACTCTGAGTCGTTTATTGAAATTACCAGTGGTTTACAGGCAGGAGAACGAGTTCTCTTGTTACCACCGCAACAAAGTCTCACTGATTTGAGTGGCTAGAACCTCTTTTCTTCAGCCCGCCGAACTGAGTAATTATGTTTGAACAAAAAAATTCAGAAGCACTATCAGCAGACTCTCTAATCTTAGATAAGCAGGTATTGGTTGCTAGTCTCGATGATATTCGCAAGACCTACTTCATGGGCTCTCTCTCAGTTGAAGTGCTCCATGGTATATCGTTAGATTTTTATGCCGGCGATTACATTAGCATCATGGGCCCTTCCGGTTGTGGCAAATCAACTTTGATGAATATTTTGGGTTGTCTAGATCAGCCTACGGCCGGTAAATATTTTCTCGGCGACGAAGATACCTCAGAGATGGAAGATGACGAACTATCTAGTATTCGTGGAGCCAGGCTTGGCTTCATATTCCAATCTTATAATCTCATTCAGCAATTAAATGTGCTGGAGAATATTGAAATGCCTTTGTTCTATCAAGGCTATTCGGAATCTGACAGTCACGAAATCGCGATGGGTTTGGCCTCACGAGTCGGCCTGGATGATCGCGTGGACCACAAACCTTTTGAGCTTTCCGGGGGTCAACAGCAGCGTGTTGCAATAGCCCGGGCATTGGCGGTAGATCCATTAATTATTCTGGCTGATGAACCCACTGGTAACTTAGATTCGAAGTCAGGTGCTGAAATTTTGAAGTTGTTTGATGAGTTACATGACCAAGGTAAAACCCTGATTATGGTAACTCACTCCGATGAATTAGCAGAGCGATCTCAGCGTTGGGTTAGATTACGAGATGGCTTGGTAGAGAGCGATGACCGACGCAATTCTTGAATCTCCGACACCGTCTGCAGTGCTGACGCCAGGGCAGTCGGGTGCTAAACATGCTGAGTCCTTGTTTGGACTAAACCTTATTCGTCTGAAGAAAATTACCCAGGTAGGAATTAAGAGTATTTATTCGCACGGATTACGCTCCCTGCTTACGGTTTTGGGTATTGTAATTGGTGTGGCTGCGGTGATCGCAATGCTTGCAGTTAGTGAAGGGGCCAGCTTTGAAGCGCAACAGCAGTTTCGTGATTTGGGGGCCAGCAATATTCTGTTAAAGAGTGTTAAGCCGGCTGAAGTGGAAGAGAGTAGCAGTCGAGGATTTGGTCCGCCACAAGCGATTATCTATGGGATCACCAACGCCGATGTGATCACAATCCAAGAATCCATCCCTGGCATATCCAATGTGATAGCTTCCAGGATTGTTAAGAAAAATGTCTGGAATTTGGGTATTAGCATAAACACCGATGTTGTTGGCACAACTGTCGATTACCCAATCTCCAGAAATTACCAATTACGCGCGGGAAGATTTTTTAGTGAATCAGAAATGCGCGATCATGCCAATGTTGTTGTGCTCAGCGATGAAGTAGCAGATGTTTTATTTCCCATCGATAACCCTCTCGGGCAATCGATAAAGATCGACAGCGATTATTACAACATCGTTGGAATCATGGAGTCGGAAGGCTTTTCAAACCTCGGTCAAAATCAGGCAGGTAGTTCCAATTCAGCACCGAGTCGCATCTTCATTCCGTTTACCGCATCGAAAAGCCGCTTCGGCGAGACTACTACGCGTCAAACCGCTGGTGGTATGGAATCTGAGACTGTGGAGCTACATGAAGCAATTATTCAAGTTGAATCACAGGCAGCAGTAATCCAAGTGGGTGAGATTATTGATCAGATTCTTCGGCGCCGACACAAAGATGTGGATTACGAGATCGAAGTTCCATTAGCCTTGCTTCGACAGGCAGAAGAGAGCGCACTGCGAGATCAAATAGTCGCTGGTGCAATTGCTGGAATATCATTGCTAGTTGGAGGCATCGGCATTATGAATATTATGCTCGCCAGTGTGACAGAACGCACTCGAGAGATTGGCATCAGGCGCGCTCTTGGAGCCAAGAAGAGAGATATCATCGCGCAGTTTCTGATTGAAGCGGTAATTCTCTCCGGCGTTGGTGGGCTAATTGGTGTGGTATTAGGAATAATCATTCCATTTATTATCTCCGCTTTATGGGGCATGACGACCATCGTTACGCCCACAGCTCCTATTCTGGCATTTTCCATTTCAGCCCTGATTGGGGTGGTGTTCGGTTTATACCCTTCGGTGCGTGCCGCAGATATGGATCCTGTAGAAGCTTTACGCCACGAGTAAATCACTTGGATAAATTCGATTTATTAGCTATCGATACAATTGCAGTGCAGGTAGCGCAGATTGACGGGCGAGCTAATTTACATGAGGCCACTGCTTCAATTCGCAGCAGTGGTACCGATGCCCTACTTATTATAGAGTCTCCAGTTAATGGGTAGCAGCCGCAAACAGAGCACCTTGTAATTGGTGTGCTTACTCGTGAAACTAATATGATTTACTATGGCATGTGATCAATGAGAAGAATTTCTATTCGCCTTCAATTAATACCATCGGAGGCTAACGACTTATCGATTAATATTTTCAATGGTGTTCTGAAAATTGCTATCAATGTTACAACTAGTGTTGTAGGCAAGCAGTCGGTGCGTCTAATTCGACTAATGGTTGCGGTTTCATTAGTTTTCACTACAACATCATTTGCCGCAGATGGTGACGCCATTGTTTGGCAAGCCTATGACGAATCCGTAGTACTCCAAAATTTGGCCGATCACTCTAATGCCCAAATGCAATTCAAGTTGTTGCAGTCAAAAATCCAAAATAAAAATGATCTTTGGGCACCTTTCGCTAACGAGCTTGCTGCTTTTTCGGAAAATGATTATCAAAGACTGAAACCGTTGATTCTTGAACAGAGCGTCCCAGATATTCAGCAAGCCGTAGTTGCAGGTCAGATAAGTTATGCCGCTTTAACAACATTTTATATTTATCGAATTCGAGAAATTGAAACAAACTCAAACCTTAGTCTGAATGCAGTGATCGCATTAAATCCAGACGCTATTAGGCGCGCACAGCGGCTAGACCGGTTGCGCGATGCCGGCAATGAAATAGCGTTGGATTCGCTTTTCGGAATTCCGGTGCTACTAAAAGACAATATAGGTTTTGAAGGATTGGCCACTACAGCTGGATCACTAAGTTTGCAAAGCAACTACACCGCTAGTGCTTTTTTAACTGAAAAGCTGGAGGTAAATGGCGCAATAATCCTGGGTAAAGCCAATATGAGTGAATGGGCTTACTTTTTCTGCAATGACTGTCCTTCAGGCTATAGCGCAATGGGAGGGCAGACTCTTAATCCTTATGGCCGGTTTTTATTTGGGACTGGTGGTTCCAGTTCGGGAAGCGGAGCCGCTGGTGCTGCCAATCTGGCAAGTCTGACAATTGGATCCGAGACTTCAGGTTCTATCTTATCTCCAGCCAGTGCGAATTCCATGGTGGGATACAAACCGACTACTGGGTTAGTGAGCAGATCGGGAGTTGTGCCGATTTCATCAACTCTCGATACCACAGGTCCCATCACAAAATCTGTAGTGGACGCTCTAATATTGTTTAATGCCATGACTGGCTTTGATCAGCAGGACCTTGCAATGCCGCTGCTAAGTGATGATTTTAGGTTGATCAATCGGCAGATCGATTTGGGAGAAGTGCGAATAGGCGTAATGAGCAGCTTCACCAATGATGCTTTTTACAGTAAAGCAGTAGAATTACTTAAGACCAACGGTGCACAACCCATCGATATCGATTTTCAGCCCACCCGCAGCTCAAGATTTTCTGAATTTCTCGGCGGTGAAATGGTTCGCGATCTGCAGATTTATCTGTCCGCCAATGCAGGCTCTGAAGTTAACATTTCCTCAATCGCCGAGTTGCAGCAATACAACCTAGAAGACATGGACTTGCGCGCCCCTTATGGTCAGGGTTTGGTTGATATGATGGCGGAGCTGGAATTGTCTCCCAGCGAACTGGATGCCATCAGAGAAGAATTACAAGCAAGCGCAAGATCGCAGCTGGAAGCAGTGTTTAATGAAAACGGGATCGATGTGTTGCTGTCGGTTAATAATCGTAGTGCCGGCATTACCGCCCTGGCAAATTATCCTGCGCTTACCATTCCAATGGGTTATGAAGAGAATGGCAGGCCAATCGGTTTAACCCTGATCGTTCCTTCCTTTGAAGACCAGACTTTGTTCGATATTGGTGTTCAGTTTGAATTGTTAACTGAGGCCAGGCGACTACCTGAGCTTTACCAGTAATTCTCCACGGTAATATGCCCGGGCGTGCGTCGACGATTCTTGCGAAAGTTGCGTGCTTTTAACAATTCTACAGTATCTTTCACCATGTCAGGGTTCCCGCAAAGCATTACGTGTGAATTTTCGGCTGACAACGGTAAATTAATTGCCGTCTCCAGTGAGCCATCCAGAATTGCCGCTGGAATTCTGCCTTCTATAGTGCCAGATATCTTTTCTCTACTGACGAATGCTTGAAATTTAAATTGATCACCTCGCTTCTCTCGCAATAAGGCGATGAGCTTTTGATAACGCAAATCAACTTTAGTTCGTACAGCGTGCACTAATACAATCTTCTTGAATCTGGTCCAAGGCTCATCAGTATTTAAAATTGAAAAGAAGGGCGCGACACCAGTTCCGGTTCCCAACATCCAAAGTTCATTGGATTCGGGAACCTCATCCAATGTAAAAAAGCCATTAGCTTGTTGTTTTATCCATAACGAATCATTCGATTTTAATTTAACTAAGGCATTAGAGAGAATGCCGTCAGTTGCTGTGTAAAAGAAAAACTCTAAGGGTCTTTGTGAAGGAGAGCTCAGATAGGAATATGGCCTGGCAATGCGCTTGCCATCGATGTCCAGGGCCAGACTTGTGAATTGCCCAGCAGTAAAATTATCGACATCAGCATCAATTTTTAAAGTGAAGAGATTTTCACTCCAGTGGATATTCTCAACAACTCTTCCCTCTACCCATTGCGCCATTTTGTGCCTTGGTCCTTGCGGTTAATTGCTGGAACTATGGTATGAATTTCTATAGGCTCCTAGCAAGCAGTAAATTGCGCGTCTACAGCTTTAGCAATCGATAGTCGATAAAGATCGTAGAAGAAGAATCTTACAGTGCTATTTGTAGCAGTGATTGTGGCACTGAGAGTGAATGGGAGCTTTCATGTTAAGATCTTGGTTTGAAATAGCATTGTGGAAACGAATTTTCGGAGCGCTCGTTCTTGGCGTAATTGTCGGCGTGATCTGGGGGCCTGGTTCTGAGAATATTGCCTGGGTTGGTGATTTGTTTATCCGACTGATTAGAATGGTGGTAGTTCCGCTGGTTTTCGTTACGTTGGTGTCTGGCGTCGTAGCCATGGGTGACCCAAGCAAACTTGGATCCTTAGGTGTAAAAACTCTCGCCATCTATATGTTCACCACATTGGCTGCAATCAGCATCGGTCTGTTTCTCGCGGCTATCTTGCAGCCCGGTGTTGGTGTTGATCTTTCTCTGGCCGTACCTGGAGAAGTCCAGGAAGCGATTCCACTGTCGGAACGACTGATGTCAATCGTTCCGTCAAACCCCTTCGCTGCAATGGCTGAAGGTAATATTCTTGCCATTATCTTTTTTGCTCTTTTGGTCGGTGTCAGTCTTTTAACTATTGGTGACAGGGGCAAGCCGCTAGCGGATCTAATGGAAGCTGGTGCTGAAACCATGTTGAAAATCACGCACTGGGTAATGGAAGTCGCGCCTTTTGGTGTATTTGCTCTAATTGCTTACGTCTCAGGTACCCAAGGGGCGGCAGCACTACTAGATGTAATTACCCTTGCCATGGCTGTGGTTCTTGGCTGCGTAGCCCATATGGTATTGGTACACGGCTTGTTGATAATGAAATTCATGCTCAAGCTTTCTCCAGTTACGTTTTTTCGAGGAGCCAGAGACGCTATGCTAGTAGCTTTCTCAACATCCTCCAGCTCCGCTACCTTGCCAGTCTCAATGTCTGTCGCTGAGGAAAATTTAGGCATAAGGCCGGTAGTTGCATCAACGGTTTTACCTCTTGGGGCCACCATCAATATGGATGGTACAGCTCTCTATGTGGGTATCGTTTCTGTCTTTGCAGCCCAGGCATTTGGCATTGAGCTGACATTAGCTGACTACGTATTAGTGGCTGGCTCAACGACCCTAGTTTCAGTCGGAACCGCAGCAGTGCCCGGAGCCTCGCTCTTCTTAATGGCAGCTGTGATGGAGACAATTGGTATTTCTCCTGAACAAATTGCCATTGTTATTGGCTTTATCTTTCCCTTCGATCGACCTCTGGATATGTTGCGAACTAGCGTCAATATTGGTGGTGATTTGTCTGTATCCACTGCAGTAGCGAATTGGGAAAATGAGTTTGATAAGGAAGTTTTCGACCGGCCGCTGAAATTCTAAGTTTTGATATGGCCTGGCCGCCACAACGATCACAGAGTTCTATGATTTCAATAACTCGTGAGTTAGAGTCAAACTTCAATAATTGGCCATTCCCCGACGAAATTGGGAAGGGATAGCTGATCTTTGCTCGAGGCGAGGGCGAGTTGGTTGCTGAGAATGGACTGAATTAGAAAGAGTAAGTAATTGTCGTACCTATTCTTAGGTCTTCAGCGAAGAACACTAATGGTGAGTCGGCATTGGCATTAATACTGATAATCTGTCCGCTGATGGCCCAGTTATCATTTATTGTGTAATTCATTCCTAACAAGGCCAGTAGCGAATCTGCTTCAAGGTCACCCTGCAAAGTAGACGAAAGAACCAAGTCGCTATTGAGCAATGTGTTGCTGTAACGAACCAACCAACTTCCGAAAGTCCCATCATTGACTAAAGTCTGTCCGGGCAATAAGCCTTCCTCAGCATCTAGAATTTTCTGTACTTGAATACCCAGGCTGACACTTTGTTCGTTGTCGACGGCATATTCAAAACCGAACGAGGTTCCTATCTGATCTTTTTTCAGATTTAGTGGAGAGGAGAGTGTGGAGGTGCCAGGAAAATCAAAGCTGTTGGCTAAAACATCATGACTGAAGGCAAAATCAAAATTCAGTAAGAGTTTCCCTATCGCTTTATTTGCACTGAACCCTAATAAAATAAAATCGTTCTTTTCAGCAACAGCATCCCCTATCCCAGTAACCGGATCTTCATAGAGCAATTGATTCTCGTACAGATACGCTGCCATAAAAGCGATGTCGCTGCCTTCAAATGATTTCTTCCATTGTGTGCCTGCTTCGAACAACAGCTTGCTTTCGCGATCATAGTCGGTGAGGTTGAAGGGGGGTTCGAAGAAGAATGGGCTACCTCTAACAGCAGCTGGGTTAAATTCTGGATAGAGGTTAATGAAGCTGGACAGATTGCTGCTTTCACCAAAATGATCCCAGACCACCATCCATTGATTAAGTCGGGCATCCTCTATATCAATAATCGTAAGATCACGGAATTCGCTGTGATTAATCACATCGAGAACTGAGTTTCCTACTGTCTCCCCCCACACCACAGTTTGTCGCCCAAATTTTATGCTTTCCTGACTAAAGCTACGCTGCAGGAAAAATTCGTTTATTCGAAACTCTGTATCGATATGATCTTTGTTGGCGCGATACTCGTAGTCGTTATTCAAATAGATTCGACCTTGTCCACTAGCCTGCAACAGCCAGCCTGGAGCGAAAGCATTCTGATAGCGAACATTGATGCCCAGGCGATTTGTTTCTAGTTCAGATTTACGAGGGAATGAGAAGCCGGGGAATGGCTCCACGGCATGATTATTCACCTGCCCTGAGAACTGTTGGTTTATGCGGACAGTAAAACCTTCAAACCAGGAAGAGGTAGTCGAGGACGTATCTTCATCAAACACGTTGCCAAATATATCGTCATCTATAGCCAGCTCGGTATCAAAAGATACCGAATCATCCAGAATCAAGGGCTCTTCCTGCTGCGCGTAGGTTTTCGTTAGCAGAAGCTGTGCAAGAATAATAAGCGGACAAAAGCGCAACATGTGGAACTCGAGGTTTTTAATTTAGTTGCGATCTTAATTTCTCTAGCTCAGTTTCCCTATAGGCAGCATCTGTCAGGGTGCGCTGGGTTAGAAAGTCATCTTCAATGTTGAGGTCTGTATAAATTTCGACAAAGGCCATATTGGATAATCGGTTCGTAACTAAATTCATTATAGTAAGGGACCGGGCCATCCATATATCGTTAACAAGCTCAACTCGGCTCGCCATCATTCTTTTGACTTCCCTTTCATACTGATCATACATTTCTGTGCGAAGTGAGACGAAGCGTTCCTTGTCTATATATTCGACCACTCGAGAATAACGTGTTTTCCTCGCACGGTCGGCGCTGGGGATCATTTCCACCTGCCATACGTCTCGATTTCCTTGAGTCGTCTCTCCTAGCAAATTGATTGTATATTCTTCTAATTTACCAGTGTCGGTATCTTCTGTAGTGAACTCAGAACCGAACAGAGAGGCAGGTTCAGTTTCTTCCTCCGAATTACCGGCGGCGATCCTTTTTACTCTACCCATTGCAGATAGATATAGCCATGTTTCGTTGTCCCTTTCTGAATCCTCATAAGCATAGCTAAGCATTGCGATTCCTCTTTCAGCAGCTGGCTCCAGCGTAATGGTAACGCTCTTGGTATCTTTAAGTTCGGGGCCATAATTTTTAGCAACTGACTCGAGTGATTTTACTCTCGCCCGCTCTGCGCAAGTAATACGGCCCTGTGTTACACCAAACTTACAGCTTGATAGTTGCATTCGGATAAATGATGAATCGTTTGTCGAGCGAACGGCATCGTCGGACCTTTTCATAATCTCAAAACCAGTAAGTTCTTGGCCTGATGCATGAGGGAAAAAAGTGACCAGTAAAGCAGTGCCAATTATTCCTAAGGTGCTTTTTAGTTTCATGCTATTGCCTCCCTAAAGTTAATAGAGGTGTTTACATTTTTTACACCAAACGTGGGTTTAAAAATTATTATCATTGCAGGAATAAGAAACAAGTCACAAAGCAAGGCGACAAATATAGCCATAGAACCGAAAAACCCGACCTTTGCCATTCCCAAATAGTCAGAAAAGCTCAAGACAGCAAACCCAAGTCCTATTATCATGGTGGTGAACATTACGGCTTGACCAACCTCTTTTATAGCGCTTTCAAGAGCAGAGGCGATGCTTCGAGTACGAGACAGTTCCACCCTGTAGTGGGTCATGAAGTGTATGGTGTCATCCACAGCGATACCCAAAATGATGGGCGCTATGAGCAGCGTATCAGTATCTAGAGGTATGGCAAACAAGCCCATCAGGCCGAAAGCCAGGAACGCAGGGATGGCATTTGGGATCATACCCATGATACCTCCTTTGAACGAACCTAGAGTGATGATCATGATCAAACTAACTATCAGCAGAGCCAGAGCAAAGCTGTTAAATTGGGATTGGGCGATTTCATCAGCCATAACCATTAACGTTGCCATAGTCCCTGTTAAATTGATGTCCAGTCCTGGAAAGGTCGATTCAAGTTCGCCGAAAGTTTGTTCTACATCTAAAGCCACATCGTCAAAAAACTCTTTGTATTCATATGAGCCTAAGTTGCGAGCTGTAACACTAATGTGGGAGCGGCTGTAGTCATCGGAAACCAGATTCCTGCGATCTTCAGGATTAGCGCTATTGAATAGGTAAAGTAATTGAGATATTTCTTGACCAGAATCAGGAATACGATAGTAACGAGGATCGTCATCATTCATGATTTGATTTGTATCTTTGACGATGTTTGCCAGCGAATTGGTCCGACCCACAATATCAGGATAGCCCTCTTCCAGTCGTGTTTGTAGCTGATCGACGGCGACAAGCAGATCAGAATCAAGCATGCCATCACTGGTTTTAGTATCGATCATAATCTCCATATTTTGTGTGCCCGACATATTTTCATCGACTATTGTAACAGCGATCGTCAAAGGGTGGTCTGCTTTGAACATTTCAGCAATGTTTGTGTCGATATTAATTTTCGTTGCGCCATAAATACACAGCGCAAACATGGATGCAAATAGGACAAGAATTAAATAAGGGCTCCCTTGAACCAGGCTGGGAACCCTGGCAAGAATTTCCCGCTGCGAATTGACTATCCAGTAAGTGAGCGCAATTACAAAGATCATGAATGCGCCAACTAAAACTCCTAAAGAAGCAAGGAGTAAAATCCCTACAACGATTGATATGGAAAGTTTTCTTTTATTTTTTATTGAAGTCCACCTGGCGCCTAATTTGTCAGCCAAGCTGTTCTTCTCGTGAATTGCCTTTGGATGCCATAGATCCAGTAGTATAGGGAGAAGGACTATAGTGAAAAAGAAGGCAAGAAAGACCCCAAAAGAAGACATCCACGCAAAGACTTTGATTGGCTCGAGGTTGGAGGTCGCGAGCACGGAAACACCTGCGGCGGTGGTTATAGTGGTCAATAATATGGCAATACCCACTTTTTTGTAGGCGTGCGAAAGAGCTGAATAATGCTCCTCTCCGTCACGTCTGAAACTAAAGTAAGCGCTCATAACGTGAACGCAATCGGCGATCCCTACAGCAAAAACCAGCAACACGGTTAAGGCGATCATGGAGGAAATGGCATCTACCAGCCATACAGTGATGCCCCACATCCAGACGACACTTAAGGCTATGGTGACCATTGGCCACCAAAGTGCGCTAGCGGAACGAAAAAAGATCCACAGGAGCATTGAAAAAATTAAAACCATTAAAGTTCCCAACACAGCCATCTGGTTAAGGACATCCTGCATTTGTCCCATCATGGATGGCGTGCCTACCGGATAAAACTCAAATTCATCTGAGTAGTTTTCGTAAACAGCTCTCAGTGCTGTGTCGAAAGAGAAATAAGCTAACTGGTCGGTATCCTGAAACTCTACTTCCTGTACGACCGCGTTCTCGTCAAAAGACAAGTCAAAATTGGCGAAGCCATCGTCCAGCTCAATGCCGTCAATATTGACCACCGGTTCATAGCCTTCGACCGGGATTGTTCCGAAATCGGTTTGAACTAATATCGCAGCATATCTACCGTCTTCTGAATAGAATGCTGAAACATAATCCTGTTGATCCAGGGCACGTACTTTGAGAGTTTCTAGACTACCTTGATCGGTCGGGAGTTCTCGTGGGACCAGGCGGTCGGATCTGAGGGTATCACCAACACTTTCCTGCACTCGGATATTGGCAAGAGACTGCACCCGCCGGATGTGGTTTAGCTGTTCCCAATCTACATCCGGGTAATTGTCACGATCAAGGTCTTCCCAATTGCTCAAGTCATCGGTAATTTGCTGGACAGTTGACAGGGATGCGCTCGAAAACACATTACCATCTTTGGGCGTGTAAATAATAAAGACCGAATCATCGCCTCCGAACTGCCGCCTGAATTCATCGAGTGCAACAGTGGCAGGATCTTCCTCTGCCAAAAAGCTATCTGTGGACATGTCAAACGAAGTCAGGGTAAAAATACCATAAAGCATAAATAAGGAAATAACTGTAAGCCCTAACAGGACCCGCTTTTTGAAATTCAGGACGTAGTCTGGGGCCTTAGCAAATATGTCGGTAAGGCTTAAAAGTATTCTGTCCATTAATATTTCCTTTTGATAAATCTCTCTAGGTATTCTTTATGCCCTGATCGATGATCATGGCCAGGGTCTTAACAAAGTCGTCAGTACGTATTTCCTGTTTAGGCAAATCAAAGGCCATCTCAGGCAGATATCCAATGGCAAGAGTGACAAGGTTTACAACGTTGGCGATGGTCTTCTTATCATCAGTGTCTAGATTATGTGTTACTGGGCTGATCAATTTGTTAATTACGTATTCAGTAAATTTTTCATCTTGATTCTTTAAAATGGTTGCGTCGATCTCTTCGATCAGGGCAGCAAAATCTTGACGTCTTGAGAGAAGGGCTCTAGTCAGTGACGCCGTTAGAGCGAAACTAAACGTGACTTCAAGAAACGCTCTGAGCCTTTCTTCTTCCGGAAAATTCTCAATGATTTCTAGCTGCGGCAAAAGCTCTCGTTCTTCGGCAATTAGACAGCTGAGAAATAGTTCTCTTTTGTTTTCGAAGTGCAGGTATATGGTACCTTTTCCGATACCCGCGGCTAGGGCAATTTCTGCAATGTTGGCCCGGCGGTAACCAAACCGTACAAAATGATCTGTTGCCACTTTTATGAGTGTTTTTTGAACCGCATAGTTTGCGGAACCCTCGTGGTCTAAGGATCTTCCTAGGCCCGGTTCGGCGGTAATTTTGTCAAAAAGCTCAGCTATTGCACTAGTCATATGACCAGAATAACATATCTGGTCATATGGTCAAATCGTTTTTTGGTTTCGAAGTTGGGTGGGTTGTTCGGTGGTTTATTCGGGGCAACGATAAACGCCAAAGCTTTGTTCGCCTGCCTCGATTATCGACTCTGGAACCACGGTATTTCCGCCGAGATCTGCCGCTTCATTGCGAGCAAGAGAAAGCAGTTCTTCCTGAAGTCGTTCTCCACCGCGCTCCACCAAAATAACTCGACTAAGAGTCTTAGAACGGGCCCTGCCAATGCGTGCACAGCTGGATACTTCGGTGGCAGTGGCTACACGAACAGCTTGGCCCTCGACGGTTACTTGAACCCAGGAACTACAAGCACTGATAACACTAACGACGATTGCGGCTAGAAATAAGCGAATCATTACATACTCCAAAAAGGCTTAGGGGAATTGAACGAGAAACTACCAAAAAAGTTACAATATCTATCGAAATCAGTGTACCAGTTTTCCCCTAGTGCATCTCGCCAACACAGAGGATATGGTACTATCCCGTCTCTTTTTTTAGACTTTGCGAAAGGTCACAAAAGTCGCAAAATTCAGGCAATACTAAAACTAGGTATCGGATAGCTTAAGATCGGCTAAAGGGGATTCAGCAATGGAAAGTACGCTAGGAGAGGGTTCAGCTGAATTATTAGAACAGCTAAAGTCCATAGTCGGACCAGCAGGATACCGAGCGGGTTCTGACATCGAAGCAAAAAATTACAAGGATGTGATGGGAGCCCGTTCCGTTCCTCCAGTCATTTTGTTACGGCCAAGTGATACTCAGCAAGTATCCGATATTCTTCGAGCCTGCCATGCTGCAAATCAACCGGTCGCTCCTCAGGGCGGCATGACTGGTCTGGTTGCTGCGGCGGCACCTCTTGACGGTGAAGTAGCACTTAGTTTTGAGCGCATGAAAAACGTAGTTGAAATTGATCGCTTTACCAGCACCATGACAGTTGAAGCGGGGGTCGAACTACAAAAAATTCAGGAACAAGCTGATGAGCATGATCTTTTATTTCCGTTGGACCTAGGTGCACGCGGCAGCTGCACTATTGGTGGCAACCTTTCAACTAATGCCGGTGGTAATCGTGTCATTCGCTATGGGATGACTAGAGATCTGGTAGTAGGAGTAGAAGCAGTGCTAGCCGATGGCACCATCATTGATGGACTACATAAACTCAGAAAGAACAATACCGGCTATGATCTTAAGCAATTATTTATTGGTAGCGAAGGTACTCTTGGGCTAATTACGCGCGCAGTGCTGAAACTGTCACCGAAGCCAAGCAGCCAAGTCGTTGCCATGTGTGGTGTGAAGGATTTCGATAAAGTCGCTAACTTACTTGTCCATGCTCAGTCTTACCTAGGCTCGAATTTGAGTGCATTTGAAGTGATATGGCAGAACACTTATAAGTTAATAGATGAACATGTGCCTCATGCAACTGTGCCTATAGCTGATCATTATAGTTTTTACGTGCTGATTGAGAGTATGGGGTCTAATGCAGACAGAGATACGGAATTGTTTATAGAAACCCTGAGTAAAGCGACCGACCAAGGATTAGTTGAAGAAGTTATTCTTGCAGATTCAGATACTAAAATAAAAAACCTGTGGACAGTTCGCGATGGAGCAGCAGAAGTGTATCCCGGGGTCGGTTATATGCATACTTATGATGTAAGCCTAAATGTAGGTGACATGGGCTATTTCGGAGAAGAGGTTGAAAAGCGACTCAGAATCGTATGGCCTGAAGCGATATTGGGATTATTCGGTCATATCGGTGATGGCAATGTGCATATAATTATCCGTACCGGCAAAGACACAGCAGATCATCATTTGCAGATCGATGAAATTATTTATGGACTGATTAGGGAGTTGCAAGGAGCAGTTTCTGCAGAACATGGCATTGGTCTGATGAAAAAACAATTTCTGTCATACAGTAAAAGTGAATCCGAAATTGCATTAATGAAAGCCTTAAAGCAAACCATGGATCCGCAAGGAATATTAAATCCTGGCAGAGTTTTCTAGGAGAGTTGTCTAAGAAGAATGGATTGCTGCTGTTACTGTGGCAAACCTAATAAATAGGAAAACTATATAAAACCAGAACAAATTAACTAGAACAAATCAGAAGTGGGGTAAAACATGACAACGAATAATCTAACCGGTAAGAATGTTGTAATTATTGGTGGCACTGCTGGAATTGGATTGTCGGCGGCGCAAGCAGCTGCAGAATTAGGTGCGAATGTTTGGGCTGCAGGTAGGTCGGAAGCACATATTGAGAAAGCAAAACAAGCAAGCAACGGAGCCTTTGAAGTTCGTCAAGCTGATACCCACGATGCAGATAGTCTCGAAGCAATTTTCAAAGAAGTTAGCACTATCGATCATCTGGTTTCTGCTGCCGTCGGTGGCGAAAGAACACTAAAGCCTTTTCTTGAACAGACTGAGGATCAATTTAAAGCTGCGTACGACAAACTTTGGGGTTATGGAAAAGTTGTGCGAACGGGAGCCCCTTATCTAGCGACAGATGGTGCTATTACCTTGGTAAGTGGTTCGCCGGCAAGAAAGATCAACGCAGCCCAGTCAGCTTTGAGTTGTGTGGGTGCATCAGTTGAAAACATGGTTCGCTGCTTGGCTGTTGAAATGGCTCCAGTTCGAGTAAATGTGGTTTCTCCAGGAATTGTAGATACGGCAATGTTTGATTGGATGGGAGATGGCAAAGATGAAAAGATGCAGGTTATGACTTCTTCTCATCTTATTAAACGTGCAGGTAAAGCAGAAGAAGTGGCGGCTGGCATAATCTTTGTTATGCAAAATAGCTTTGTTACTGGTACCACAGTAGATGTAGATGGTGGTCGTATACTTAGTTAGTGTTCACTAATGGTTAATTTATAAAAATTTAAGACAAATTTTTAAATACACAATAAATTTTATTGGATGAGAAGTATGAACAACACGAATACAGAAGCTGATACATTAGAATCAGTAGTCACCGATCCATACGTAAGTTTGATTGACACAGTATACAACCGTCATTCTGTGCGAGGATTTTTAGATAAAGAAGTCCCTCAAGATACGCTCAATCGAATTTTTGAAATTGCTCAACAATCTCCCTCGAATTGTAACGTGCAACCATGGAATGTTTATGTTGCCTCAGGCGCTCTGAAAGATCGTTTGAGTAAGCAGATGGTTGAGAACACGGCAGGAGGTGTAAAACCGAACCCTGATATCGAGTACCGAGGCGATTTCCTAGACCATTACCGCAAGCGTCAAGTTGAATGCGCTGTAGCTCTCTACTCGAAAATGGGGATCGGGAGAGACGACAAAAAAGGTCGCTTGCGCGCAATACTCAGAAATTTCGAATATTTTGATGCGCCTTACATAGCCTTTATAGGCATGGATCCGAAATTCGGTACCGCTGTAGCATTAGATGTTGGCATGTTTGCTCAGACACTAATGTTGACAATGGTGGCATTCGGTCTAGCAAGTTGCCCCATGGGTACAATGCGAAATTATCCGGATTTGGTGCGGGAAGCTTTTGATATTGAAAAAAGCAACATGAATATCCTTTTTGGAATTAGTTTTGGTTATGAAGACAGCGCAGTAGTCGCGAATGAGACTCGCACAACGCGAGAAGATATTTCAGCTAATGTAAGTTTTCTCTCTGAATAAGAAAAACTAATCGAGCCGAGCATAATATGAGCCTTAAACCTGTAGTACTTCTATACGATCTAGACAATGATCTGGTGGATGAGTGTGCAGTATTAGTTGGTAAGACGAGCTTGTACACGACCATAAGTACCTATAACGAAACCAATGCCATTGAGGCTTTGCAACAATATGATTGTTTCTTCGGCTTAGTGACGAATAAAATTTCCTGCGTGATCACTGGTTGGAATAGCTATAAAAAACCCAGTGACCAGTTCTTGTTTCGAATTCGCAGTGAAGAGAGGAAGAGTCCATTGAGGAAGCCTACACCAGTGATTATTGTTACTGAAGATCATCGCGATGATTTACAGCTAATGGCGCTTGACCCAACTGGTGGCAATGTGTCGGCATATCTACATGCTGATGATTTCCAGGGGAGCATTACCGATACTCTACACAAAGTCGTATTTGGCAATCGAGCTCAAGAGATGAACTCAATAGCTTACGCACAATTACAGAGCCGATCAGTGCACGAAGAATAACCCGGGCCAATGCTAAAATTTCAATAACGACAATTGCTTTTGAAATTAATAATTTACACCCAAATTTTCTTCTAATCCAAATAAATCAATGACTTATGTCTTGTTGACCGAAATCAGTTATCAGCGTAGGATCGGATCCCCAGCTTTTTACAATTTTGAAAAAACCAAGACTTCACTGGAGATTAGAAATGAAGCGATTCATCACCACAATAGTAGCTTCTGTCTCATTGCTAGTTAGTTTTACTGCCGGCGCCCAATCATTTGTGCGTTATTCTCAGGGTGGTGGTGACGTCCATTGGGGTATGGTTCATGATGATGGTATTTATCAATTAGCCGGCGCTCCTTATACCACCATGGAACATACCGGCGTGACAGTTCAGAGAGAAAACATCAAACTTGAAGCACCGGTTGATCCAACTCTAGTCTTCATGACCGCATTTAACTTCCGCAGTCATATTTCTGGAGACCCAGCGGAATATCCAGGCCTTTTCGTAGTTCCTGCGAGTTCAATTGTAGGACCTGAAGATCCGATTGTTAGACCCGCAGAATCACAGAACCTTCACTACGAAGCTGAAATGGCAGTCATCATTGGTAAGCGTGCTGAGAACGTTTCAATAGAAGATGCTGGCGATTACATCTTCGGTGTAACCGCCGGCAATGATGTTAGCGAACGAGCCTGGCAGGGTGGTGACATTCAATGGGTTCGAGCTAAAGGTTCTCGTGGCTTTAATGCAGTAGGGCCAGTACTGGCTAAAGGTCTAGACTACAAAAATATCGATATTCAAGGACGTCATAATGGTGAAGTAGTGCAAGGTGCCAATAGTTCAGACTTAATTTTCGGCATGGAAGAAATGGTTAGCTATATTTCAAAATACTTCACTCTAGAACCAGGCGATATGATTTGGTCCGGCACTATGGGCAGCACTCGAGCGATGGTTCCTGGTGATACTTTTGAAGTTGAGCTTTCAGGTGTAGGTATTTTGCGTAACACAGTGGTCCAAGGAAAATAAAACCTTCCCCGCGAATTTATATTGTTCATAACTGTTCGCTTTTGAAAACATGCAATTTAAAAATTAAAAAACCACTGCTTGCAAAACAATCAGTGGTTTTTTAATTGGTGCTTTAGCTAGCTCTTTCTTACCTTCTGGCTTTCTCGCGATTAAGAATTTGATTATTGATAAATCTGGCTGAAGTGGATCTCTCGACCATGCATTAAAGCCTCCCATTCCCACAAAACGTTTAACACTAATTTCAACGAGTAGCGTATCGTAAGATGCTATAGCTTTGTTCATGTCGCTAGTGCCTAGTGATACATATTTAATTATCTTTCCTTTCTGTGTTGACTATTAAATTTTTTCGCAATAAAGAATTAATTTCATGTAGTCCTACATGGGTAAATTTTTCAACTCTTTATATCGAAAGCAGTTACTTGTGTGGTCATTGACTAACCCAGCTGCCTGCATGAACGCGTAGCAAATCGTTGAGCCGATAAACTTGAAGTCACGTCTCTTTAAATCTTTCGACATTGCATCGCTTTCGAGTGTCGTAGCAGGGACAGCCTTGGCATCTTTACGGCGGTTATCAATTGTCTTGCCATCGACGAATGACCAGATATAGCTCTCAAAACTACCGAATTCTTTTTGTACCGCTTGAAAAGCCAGGGCATTAGTTCGAATGGAATAGAGTTTCAATCGATTGCGAATAAGACCTGGGTCCAGCAATAATTTCTCAATAGCCTCATCGGTTAGTTCTGCTGCCTTGGAAATATCAAAGTTTTTGAAACATTTACGGTAATGATCACGCTTTTTGAGCACTGTTATCCAGCTCAGCCCAGCTTGTTGTCCCTCCAGGCAAATAAATTCGAATAGCAGTCGCTCTTCTCGAACAGGAACACCCCATTCTTTATCATGATAGGCAATATAGATGGGGTCAGTACCTGGCCACCAGCAACGATTTGTCATTATGCGCATTCCAGTTTAGAGCCAGATTTGTGTATAAATATACAGCATTCAATACAAATTTTAATTCTAGATCAAATTCGAATATATCGAGAATTGACCAAGGTTCGGATAGTAGCGTTTTTGCACTCTTCAGGAAAGCTGGCGCTGTAGCTTGGGCATAATTGGGCGGAAAACAGGCAGCAATTATAAAATTTCCTATTACATTGAAAGAAAATTTGAAAGGTCATGATCTTATATTGCAGTGATACCTAATAACTTTGAATTACAAATCTAAGTTGCTCAGCCTGAGTATAAAAAGAAAGTAGCTGGATTTAATAAAGGAACACAAATCAAATTAAAAATGATGGTAACCGTCGTGGAACAGGTGATTCTGGTTTCGTGGTGTTTTGTCGTCTCTACGCAACTGCAACTGACTATAACTTTATAAATTCAGCATTCTTCCAGAACAATCAATAGAGAGCTGCTCATTAAAGAACTGCTCATTAAAGAACTGCTCAAGAATTAGCACTTCTCTACCGACAGAGCTTGAGTCGAAGTTCCTTGAACTGACATTAATAGTGTCGACGTATTTAAGGGAAGGGAGGAGACACAGTGTGCTTACATTGTGTGCCTTTTTTATAGTTTATATTTTCTATTAAATTCCGCTCTGTAGGTGAAATGTTGCAAACTAGGATGGTCTATTTTAGTTACAAACAATTACAATTCTGGGTATTTGAAATTCGTTAAGCAGTTGATTATATTCCGAATTTACAATATGTTACGCGCCATTCTCCTGTCAATCGCTAAACAATTCATTTTTTTTGTGACGAGAAAAGTCCGATACTAAAAGTTGACCTAAAAAAACAGCGAAGCTAATTGAACAAAACCAGCAAGTTGAAAAAGTGACGATACCAAACAATGAATAGAGTCAGGTTCAAACATTCAACTCAGCTCTTCGCGGCATTGCTCATCTTCTGTGCTTCATTGTCAACCTATGCTCAAGAACTTCAGGAAGAAAGTGTTAAGCCATCGACGACAGCAGTTGCTCTGAGTGTGGCACCTATCATCGACGGCGAGGTCCTCGCTGATCCAGTTTGGTCGTTTATTAAACCGACTACTGGATTCTCTCAGGTACGACCAGATGAGGGTCTGCCAGCCACGCAAAAAACTGAAGTTTTTATTGGTTACACAGAAGACTCTCTCTACATTGGAGTGGTCGCCTACGATGACAACCCAGCGGGAATAATCGTGGCAGATAGTCGGCGCGACTCTTCTTTGGGTGATACAGATAGCTTTCAAGTAATTATCGATGGCTTACTCGATCGGCAAAATGGTTTCGTTTTCGGAACAAATCCCGCCGGCATCGAATATGATGCTCAGGTCACGAATGAAGGCTCCGGTAGCTTTCGAGGGGGTGGCAGTGGCTTCAATTTGAATTGGGATACAACCTGGGAAGTAAATGCAAAAATCTCAGACATCGGCTGGAGTGCCGAAATGGAAATCCCATTTTCAGCCTTAAGATTTGGTGGTGATGAAGAACAAACTTGGGGCATAAATTTCCAGAGAAATATTCGGCGCAATAACGAGATTGCCTATTGGTCCCCACTTGAAAGGCAGTTCAATATTAATCGCGTATCTGAGGCGGGCCAACTGCGGGGCGTTAGAGTTCCCGATCAGCGTAATCTGCAAGTCACTCCTTACGCACTCAGTTCAACTTCTCGTGGCGGTAGCCTAAGTTCTGGCAACTATGGCAATGAAGAGTATGGATTTGATTTAAAATATTCCGTGACTCCAAGCCTAGTGCTTGATGCTACTTACAATACTGATTTTGCTCAGGTTGAGGTTGATGAGCTGCAAGTCAATCTTGATCGCTTCAGTTTATTCTTTCCCGAAAAGAGACCTTTCTTTTTAGAAAATGCGGGCCAATTCGCAATCGGCAACCCACGTGAAGCAGAATTATTTTTCAGTCGCCGAATTGGTGTAGGCGCAGGGGGCTCCCAATTACCAATTGAAGGCGGTGCAAGACTCACTGGTAAGGTGGGGGGCAATACTAATGTCGGTTTTCTTCGCATGCGTACGGAAGGGATAGAAGGTATTTCACCACAGAATGATTTTTCTGTCGCGAGAGTTAATCAAGAATTTGGTAATCGTTCTGCGGTTGGATTTATGTTTGTTGAGAGAGATGGTGATGGAACTGTTAATCAGAATGGGCGTGATGACTATAACCGGACTTATGCGGTAGATGGGCGCTATGGAATTGGCGATACCACTCTGCTGAGTGGATGGGTATCTAGGACAGATACGCCCGGGATTTCTGAGGGCGATGGAGCTGGAGGCTTCTCTGCAAATTATAGAGATGAAGAATGGACACTTAATGCCGGTTATTCGCAAATCGGTGAGAATTTTAATCCTGAAGTGGGCTTTCTGTCTCGTCGTGGTTTTCGTAAGTATGAGGCCGGTATTCGCCGAGCGATAAGGCCTAAGAATCTTTGGGGCCTTCATGAACTGCGTCCTCACATTAATTACCGCGGCTATTGGGATTTCGATGGCTTTCAAGAAACAGGCTATTTGCACGTAGATAATCATTGGGAGTTTCAATCTGGTATGGAGATTCACACTGGAATGAATTTTACTCAAGAGGGCGTAAAAGAGGCCTTCGAGATTGCCGATGGAGTAGAGGTGCCAGTCGGCGAGTATGATCATGAAGAGGTGCAGATAGTATTTCAAACCAATCAAGGCGCGCCTCTGTCTCTGGATCTGCGTAGCAACATCGGTGGCTTCTTCGGAGGCGACAGAGTTAATTTTGAGCCAACACTGCGCTATAGGGTCGGGGAAAAATTTAGTACTGAACTAAGTTGGAGTCACAGCGATATTGATTTACCAGTTCCTGGCGGTGACTTTGAAGTAGATTTAGCGCGGTTACGCCTTTCATATTCTTTCACGCCAAGGATGTCATTGCAGACTCTGGTTCAATATAACAAACGTGATGATGTGGTAGCAACGAACTTGAGATTTTCTTGGATTCAATCGGCGAATTCGGGTTTGTATATTGTTTACAACCAAGTTGACGATTCAGGTTTGGGCGCACCAAGACACAATGCCCAAGAGTTTATTATTAAGTACAGTCGAATCATCGGTATTTTTAACTAAAAAGTAAATCTGATCCTTAGCTGCAATGCGTTGGGATCATCACTAACACCCGCCATGTCTGAATCAACAATGATGTAATTTGCAGTGAAGCGCAAGTCGCGAGTCATGTAGTAATTCACTCCTAATGTGATCGAGTCAGCTTCTCCACCCATAATTCCGCCATCATTAAGTTCAAGATTGCTCAAACGGACAGCAATTTCCCAGGCACCTTTTTCTGAAGACGGCCTAACTGTTCCGAATGCCGCATCAGACGCACTATAAGGACGACTATCATCAGTTAGAAAGTAACTCGCGTAGGCATAGTAACCATTGAACTCAAGGTCAGAGCCCAATCGTCGCTCAATATTTTGCGTAATAAATTCTGACTGCGCAGAAAAGCGACCATTTATGTAAGCTGCTTCAAATACAACTTTGTCGAATTCATCGATGTTAGCAATGCTCCCAGTAGAAATGATGTGGTGACTGTCCTGGTGAGACTCAGGTCGAGCACGACGACGAATAGTATCGTCATCATCATCTTCTTCTCTAGCAACAGCGAGTCCTAAATGAAGTATGGAATCAATTCCAAGGTTTGGCCGGTAAACAAAACGCCCTGAGATTCCTTTGCCCCGTGCAGCGTTATTGGCTTCATGTCCATAGGCGGCCATTGCTAAACTATAGCGATCACTCCAATTCTGAAAACCAATGCCAGTACGTCGACCAGAAACAAGTGCGTTGGGTAAGGCGCGCTCAGTGAAGGTTATGTTGTTGGAGCTAGTTAGTTCTTCAAGACTTCCGTATACCTTGAAGTGACCAATGGTAATTCGAGAATTTGCGAACCCGCTGTAACGGATATAGCCATCCTTTAGTTCAGTGTGATCCGGGGCGAAATCGTACTGTAATTTATAATCCCAATTCTCGCTGAGATCACCACGGATGAACAGGCGACCACGGCGTAGCTCGCTGCCCTCAATATATTGATACTTGTCACTGTCATAATCTGTGGTGTCCACTTGCAAGCGACCACCGAATTCGATATTTGGCGTGCTATCTGCAGCCCGCAGAGGAGCCACGATAACGCATGCAAGCGCTGCTGCTACGGCCATAAGGGATTGTCGAATGGATTTCATAATTTCCCTGAAAATGTAGTCAACATGCAGCCCTTCCCTAGAAGAAATTCTAGGCTAAGAAAAAGAATAGTTAGCTAAAGCTAGAGCGACTGAATAATTCGAGTTGGTGAGTTAAATTTCAAATATCTGACGGTTGGATATTGTATAAGAACTGGTGGATTAAGTTCCAGTGATTCGCACTTCAATTGTTTATTTATTTGCTGCCAAGCGCTATTGATTAGCAATAAATAAATAATTTTACTCATCAGTGTTGTCTGCTGATAAGAATTCGCATGAAACGTGAATGCACTGACCTTACATGGTACGCAAGTGACTGAATGAGCATTGGTCTATTCTAAGTTGGTCTTGTAGAGGTTTATTTAACACATAGAATAGAATCAATGTCTCGTTAATGTTGCAGTGACCGTGCTCAAGTAACGGTATATAATCTCCTCTCCACTAAGCGCCCATAGCTCAGCTGGATAGAGTAACTGGCTTCGAACCAGTTGGTCGGGAGTTCGAATCTCTCTGGGCGTGCCAAACTAAGACGCTAACTTCTTGAAAGGTCTATGAAATCTCATAGCCTTTGGGGCAAGTGGTGACCAAACAGTTGACCAATGTAGAGAGTCTAACTTTTACTTATAGGAAAGGTAGGGTCTTTTACTACTCTCGCAGAGTTCCATTTGATCTTCGTGATCATTATTCTAAACCTCGCATAGTTCAGTCACTTAGGACCAAATCTCCGTCAATTGCTGAGAAAGCTTCTCTTATACTCACATCCAGACTTGAGGAGTACTGGCTAAACCTTCGTGTGAAAAAATTTGAGGTTCCAGTGGCTCATCTTCTGACCGATATTGGGCGTAACTCTCAGTCTGATCTGCCTGATATTCGTGTGGCTCTAGATGAATATCTAAGATTGAAAGGAGAGGTTCCATCGCGGGGCTGGGAAGGCATCTTTATGCAAGCCAATACACGCAGCAGGTCTGCAGACTCGCCTATTCTAGTTGGCCACTCCGTACCACGGCAAATGGAGTTTCCAAGTGCAGTAGAATACAGTCCTTCAGGATATCGTTACTGAGCCTGCTGCATAAATCAAAGGCGGCAGAGATTACTCTTGACGTGCCACCAGTTAATCTTTTCCCGTGCCCTTAACTTTTAGAAACTAGGCCTTATTTTTTGATACGATGAGGCATGATGAATTATGACTAATAAAAGGTCAGACATGAAAAAAGATAACAAAAACAAGTCGAACTTGTATTTACCGTCGTTGAAACGTCGAGACTTTTTGCGCGGCAGCGCAGGAAGCATGGCAGGCGCATGGCTATCCTCCTGGCCTTGGCAAAAACTTGCCGCACAACAAGATCTAAATTCAGAGCCCGACGATTGGGATTCGGGAATCGTGCGGCACTTGTTACCCGCAGTAAATGAATCGCGGATTCTGATAAAGACTTCATTTTCTAGAGCACTTAAAGAAACACCTCGACTGCGAATTCAAAATGGCAGCAGCAATAGATTGATCGAAGGTTATTTGAACGACACTAGTGGCGAGTTCTGGGAGTTTTATGCAACCGAGCTGCAACCGGATACCGAATATGAATTGTCCTTACAAGACAGTGGTGGTAACTCACTGTGCGAGCCCTGGCCTTTATCAACTTTTCCGGCGCCTCAGCAGAACCCTGAACAGGTTAGGGTTTTATTTTATACATGTGCCGGGGGTCCTGAAGGGGAGTACTTTGGAATTGGCGATCGTCGCGGTAACCTGCCTATTGCTATACGCCAAAGACTGCTAAGAAGAGGATTATCATTCGCACCTCAGGCGGCGGTAGCCAATGGAGATCACATATACTGGGACCTTCACACTTGGCAGGGCGATAGGGCTGGAGAATTGAGCCCTGCGGGTCAACAATCAAACTTTGATTTTGCGGCCCGAGTAATGGGTGGTAGCAATGAAGAGGCTATGAAGCTAGCTGCAGGGCCTCAGATAGCTCCACTATATGGTACTGCCTTTAGATCTACGCCTGTGTATTTTCTTCAGGATGATCATGATCACTGGGAAAATGATTCGCCGCTCACTTATCCAGTTCCATGGTTTCAATTACAACTGGCGCGCACTACTCAGCAACTGTATTACCCTGAGTTTCTTCCTGATGTTACGCGCTCACCTGGCCTACCGTATTCCACCAGCTCTGCACGTGGCGAACTCTCCGAAAGTTTTGGCACATTGCGCTATGGTCAGTTGTTAGAAGTGTTGCTCTACGATGTGCGTCGCACTTTAAATGTAGGTGCACTTAATTCTGTTTTTCTTGATAGTAATGTTGAAAACTGGCTCGTTCAGCGCACGGCGTCACAAGATACTCGTCATCTGGTACATGTGCCCTCCAATCCGCCCGGATGGACAGCCGGCAAATGGGGCGAGTGGTATCCAGATGTATTGCATCCTGAGACCGGTCAATTGACTACCCAGATCCCCAAACCTCATTGGCGACAAGGTTGGCTGAATCAACATGACCGTATTATGCAGTCATTGGCAGATATGAGGCACCGAAACCCGCTAGTAATAGCTGGAGATCTTCATGCCACTGGTGTTGGAACGATGCACGGCGCTGGTAATCTTGATTTCAGTGACAACCCCATTACTAATATTCTTTGCGGGCCCGTCGGTACCTCAATTCGAGGGTTTCCCTCAGTAGTTCGTGGTGTGCTCCCAGCTCCATCGCAATATTTGGATTTTCAAGAACAAGTACCACCTTTCGAAGAGCATGGCTTTTCTATTGTAGATTTTGAACAAGATCGAATTGTAGCCGAGCTTTTTAAATGGGATGTGAATAGTCAGCCGGTGGATGCTATTGATACATTGGAACCTTATTACACAGTTGAACTAGATCGACCTTGATTGAAATAGAAAATAGATCGGTAGTTAATCCTGTGTGTATTTGTGAATTGTTCGGTCAAGCTTTCATCTTTGGTATCCAGGAAAGTTTAGCGTAGTTGACAAACAGTCTAGTTCGAAAATGACTTCGGTTTTCCATGCATGTTCTCAATACTATTTGATTCTAGGGTAATGGAAGAATCCTGCCCTCGTGTACCGTTCCCCAAATCTTTATGTTCTCAATCATCTGTGTTGAAACATTCAGTGGGTTTTCAAATAACACAGTAAAATTGGCAAGCTTGCCGGGCATGATAGAACCGACTTCGTCTTCCATCCTCAAAGAGTAAGCCGCATCGAGCGTTACTGCGCGCAGCGCCCGTTCCGCACTTATGCGCTGCGTTGGGCCAGCTACATTACCATTGACCGTGATTCGATTTACTGCGTTGGACATGAGCCTCAGTGGCTGGCCAGAGGCCATGGGAGTATCAGAGTGCAAGGATAACGAAACGTCAGCGCGCACTAAATCCCCAAGTCTTACCATTTCTTGGGCTCGTTCCTGCCCAATCCCTACTTCGCTGTAGCGGTCAGCCAAGACTACTGGATAAAAAGGGTTTGCACTTACTATAGCGCCAAGCTCTGCCAGACGGTCGACTTGGTCACGCCGCGAGAATCCAAAGTGGACAATTACCGTGCGATGATCTTCGCGAGGATTACGATTTATATTAGCTTCGAGATTGTCGAGAACCAAATCGAGTCCCGCATCGCCGTTCTGGTGAATATGAATTTGGTAACCAGCATCCCAATAAATGCGAAAGGCTTTAGCGAAGTCCTCTGGCTCCATTAGCCACTCTCCGTGGTGACCGTCAAGATAACCCTCGCTCATCTGCATTAATTGGCTAAACATTGCCCCATCGGCAAAAAGTTTTACCTGCCCGGGAACAAATTCAGTCATACCTTTCGCTGAGGTAAAGAGTTTTTCAGTTTCGACGATTACTTCTTCTTCCGGAAAGTTTCTAACGAATGATCTTCCATCTGCTATGTAATACATTCGGAATGGCGTTTCTGCATCACCTAATACCTGGTTCTGCAGCGCAACCAGTGCCGCGGAAACAGTGCCACCGGGTTCGGCTATTAGAGTGCTCCCTGCCGCATGCCAGTATGCTTCTATCTTCTCCAGAGCAGGAATGTAGCGACTCGGGCGAAAAAGGTCTGCAAAGACCGTAGGCACGATTAGGCTCTGTCCTTGTTCCCAGAAATGTCCCTCTGCAAGATTCGTTTGGTCCTGCACAGATTCAGGTGCAGCATCAATCATGGCCTGGTCAATACCAAAATATTCAAGTGCACGGGTATTATGAATCTGTTCATGAAGAGACCTTTGTAGAACCACGATAGGAATTGTATCGCTAATTTCATTCAGGTCAGTACGCGTCAGCTCACCATGAAAAAGTTGATGGAACCCCCAAGTGTAGAGTACTTCCGACGGATCAGAATGATCTTCTACTGCATTCCTTAAACGCTCTCGATAATCGGCAGCATCGCTAACACGACTTACCGTTTTCTCCGGTAGAACCCAGTCTTCAATAGACAGGATTTCGGTCATGAATAATAGAGAAGCGAGCCAAGCATGTTCATGCTGATTGATTAACCCGGGAATTAGCACTAAATCGTCAAAGCGAGAATCGATAGTGAGGCTTTGTCCAGATAAAGATTGTTGTATCTCTTCGAGAGAACCAATAGCGACAATACGATCATCTTTAACGGCGACAGCTTCGACTACCGGTTGAGCCGGGTTTAAGGTAACTATTTCATGTGCGGTGTATACTGCTACTGAAGAAGAATCTTGTGCTAACAATATAGTTGAGAAAGAGCCGCCTAAAGCCAATATAGATATTAGTGCTAGGAGTATGTGTAGTTTTTTCATCTTTTTTCCTCCTAATGGAAGGATATTCTGTTAGAGAAGCGTCAGTTACGAGAACAGTGTGGTCTGGCTTACCGGAAGCTGGCAAAGATCCAAAACTAATTAGCATAAGCAAGGGGAGTTAGCCAAAAGTAGTCTTCTCTGAATAACCATTAAAACTATTTTAGCCGAATTTATGGGCACAAAATACCATTCCAATAAAATTTCGGTTTGCTTTATTTTGATTTAGTAGAGATCCAATGGACCAACGCATAGAAATCAAAGAACTCTATGACCCATCATCGGGGTCTGGGAAGTTTTGCGATCCAAAGTTCACTCTGGAAGGAGAATCACGAGCTCATGTTGATCCTCTCAAACTTGAAACACTTTGGATAAATACCGGGAGTTTATGTAATTTAAGTTGTGAGAATTGCTATATTGAATCTACCCCGACAAATGATCGGCTAGCCTTTATAAGTGAAAGTGAAGTCAGAGCGCTTCTTAATGAAATCTCTAGCGAAAGTTTCTCGACGAAAGAAATAGCGTTTACCGGTGGCGAACCTTTCCTCAATGAGGAATTAATCCCAATATTACGCATGTGTTTGCAGCAAGACTTTAAGGTTCTGGTCTTAACCAATGCTATGAGCACTATGATGAAATATGATGAAGCTTTACTCGAGCTCAAAAATAATTATTCTGATTGCCTAAAACTTCGCGTTTCTCTAGACCATTACACCGAAAAGCTTCATGCCAAAGAAAGAGGAAAACGATCCTGGAAACCAGCGATAAAGGGGTTGCGCTGGTTATCGTTAAATAACTTTTCATTCAATGTGGCAGGAAGAACATACTGGGGCGAAACTAATGAGAATATGCGGAACGGCTACAAAAATTTATTCCAGAAAGAATCCATAAGCCTCGATGCGACCAGCCCTGCTGAGTTAATTTTGTTTCCTGAAATGGACGCATCGTTCGATGTGCCCGAAATAACCTCTTCCTGCTGGAGTATATTAAACAAACGCCCCGAGGACTTGATGTGCTCCAATTCCAGAATGGTCGTGAAACAAAGAAATGAGACTAAGGTCTCGATAATGGCGTGCACCTTATTGCCCTACGATCAACGATTCAACCTCGGCAGCACTTTAAAAGAATCCTGGCAGAAGGTTAGTCTCAATCATCCTCATTGTTCAAAATTTTGCGTACTTGGCGGAGGTAGCTGCACCGGTTGAGTTACTCTGAATGACTAAGGGCTGAGCAGCCTTTATCATTCTTCCCCAATGAATGGATGCTATTTTAAATAACTGCATTTGATTTATAAGGGTAAGAGGTAAGCGCCGTCTTCCTTCTTTTAGGAAATGCAGCAACATTGAGAATTTATGAACTCGACCATTTGGCAGCGTAGGCTAGTATGTCTAAGAACAAATTCGTTCAATCAGCGAACAAACCTCGCAATGCCTAAACTGCCTCTGATTCCACCAATCCAAATTTCATCGTTAATCTCAATAGCAACAGTGCCGAGACGGAAAAAATCATTACCCTTATAGTCAATGATTTGTTCCACCTCGAGAGTCTCAGGGTGGACCATCGCAACTCTAGCAGCTGATAATTCACATTCAACCGATTCAGGGCAGCGAGTGACATGACCGGCTACAACAATTTTCCCATCTGGGGCTATTCGAACGTTATCTACATTAAATCCCACGGGTGCAGAATCAATTTGAATACGATTGCTACCACGAGATAGTCGAACCAGAGCCCGTTCACTCCAGCCCCCAACGTAAAACCACTGCCCATCCTCTGAGGAAACGAGCCCATTTGGGCCCGGCATTTGGCTACCGGGAACTTCAATCCAGCCGGTAGTTGGGTGCCATTCCCAAAGTTCGCCGCCATCGGTATCGAAATTGGTGGCACCTAAAGAACCACCAGGCAATGCGGTGATTGAATTAATTCTTTTAGTTCCGGCGGGTGAAATTATACAGCCGATCCAACTAAGAGAAGGAGATTCGCCTGAGACATCTACATTGAAAACTTCGATGGCTTCTCTTTCACCATGACCCACCACATATAGAGTGTGATTGTTATTGCTACCTTCTCGGAGGGTCACGCCGTGGGGTTGGAATATAGGGTTGGGGCCGGGGCAATTGCGGTAGGTTACCCGATCGTGCTGAGGAGGTGAGGCATTAGCAGGAAATATTTCGCGTACGCTGAAGTCTTCAGCACTCACTGCATAGATTGGTCCTGCCACGTCAGATATGCGCCCGGAGGCGATGACCCAAGGAGTGCCGGGAATCTGATATAGATCTTCCGGGTTGGTAGTTCCGCAAATAAACAGAGCATTGGCACGTGATTCACATGCCTCGGCTCCGATGGAATTTTCTGTGAATATACACAGAAGTAATGCGCTAGAAAATAGTAATCGTGACATGACGTACCTCTAGAATTATGTCTAAATTGATTATGCCGGAACCATCAATAGCGCAGTGGCTGCAGTGCTACTACATGCGGAGAAGCGCACAGATTTTGTTGCCATCCGGGTCGCGCAAATAAGCAAGATACATAGAGCCCGTGGAGCCTTCGCGAACACCTGGTGGTTCTTCAATCGCTGTTCCTCCATTAGCTAAGCCAGCTGCATGCCATGCATCAGCTGCTTCGGTGCTATCAGCGTTAAAGCCGATAGTGCCGCCATTACCAAAGCTTGCTGGCTCACCATCTATAGGAACACTTAGGCAAAAAATTCCGGCTTTAGTAATCCAGAAGGCGCGCCCATTTTCATCGATGATGCCGGGTTCGTGACCCAGCGCTCCAAGAGTTGCATCGTAAAAAGCTTTGGATTTTTGGATATCATCGGCGCCAAGCATAATATGACTAAACATTTTCTTTCCTTATCTGTTTCTTTGGTTTATTGAATAATAGTTTATAGATTAATAGCTAATCGTTTCTGTGGTTAATGATTGTGCGAGCATTACCAAGAATGCATTCATAAGATACTTCAATCTGGATAAACATGACAATCCTGTTCGTTGAAACACTAATTACACTTAATGTGAAAAAATTGGACCAGAAAATATTCAGGCTGTGCTTATAATTTCCCCCCGGGATTTGTGTTTCTCTCTTGATGGGGCGGGTCCGCCCAGGGAAATCTCATCTTGTCTTTTTCGCAGGTCGTCAATTTGAACTTGCATGTAGTCGCGATTTTCTAAAAATCTAACACTATCGGTAGAAATTTTTGATTTTAGTATTGCCATTATAAAGTTCTCTTTCGTTAAGCTGATTCACGAAACAGTTCGCGCACAACTAACACACGGCGGATTTCAGAAGTGCCCGCGCCGATTTCATAAAGCTTCGCATCTCTCAGCAAACGGCCCGCAGGGAATTCATTGCAATAACCGTTTCCTCCCAGTGCCTGCACAGTTTGCAGCGCCATTTGCGTGGCATTTTCAGCAGCAAAGAGAATTAGAGCTGCTGAGTCTTTGCGGCTTTCTTCACCACGATCAGCGGCAGATGCTACCGCATATAAATAGGCGCGAGAGGCATTAAGTGATGCATACATATCAGCGAGCTTGCCTTGCATCAGCTGGAACTCACCGATGAGCTGGCCAAATTGTTTTCTGTGATGGAGGTAGGGAAGTACACAATCAAGGCAGGCCTGCATAATCCCAACTGGCCCAGCTGAGAGAACGGTTCGTTCATAGTCAAGACCCGACATTAGTATTTGTGCGCCTTTGCCGTCTTCGCCAAGCACATTTTCTATAGGAACTTCTACGTCTTCAAAGATAAGTTCGCAGGTGTTGGAGCCTCGCATACCCAGTTTGTCTAATTTTTGTGCCTGACTAAATCCACTAAAACCCTTCTCTACAATAAACGCAGTGATTCCTTTGGACTCTGATTCAGGATCGCTCTTGCCATATATAACGAAGGTGTCTGCATCAGGCCCGTTGGTTATCCACATTTTATTGCCGTTGAGGATATAGCCATCTTTGGTTCTATCTGCTCGGACATTGCTAATGCACCAACGTGTTCGCCAGAGCAGAGCTTGGGTAGATATTTGTGTTTTTGCGCTTCGCTACCATTGCGAGAAATTTGATTTAGGCAGAGATTGGAATGGGCGCCATAAGATAAGCCTACTGAAGCCGACGCTCTAGATATCTCTTCCATGGCAACACAATGTGCCAGGTAGCCCATATTAGAGCCGCCGTATTCTTCCAGTACTGTCACTCCCAACAAACCCATGGAGCCAAATTTCTGCCAAATGTCTGCAGGGAACTCGTTGTCGATATCAATTTGCGCTGCTCGAGGCGCTAACTCAACTTGTAGCATTTTAAATAAGCTGTCTCGCAGTATATTGATATCCTCACCCAGATTAAAATTGAGGGCTGGATAGGAGGTATTCATATTCATCACCGTTTTATTCGATAAGATTCTTTCTAGGGTTTATTTGCTTTCCGTTAGCGCTTGAATACAGTTCTTTTCTACGGCCTTAAGGTCTTCCAACATCGAATTTATTTCTGCTCTCTGTTTTTCAATTATTTGACGCTTTTCCGCTATTTTCTCCATGAGACTTTGTAATTGGCGCTTGTTTTTCCCGAGAGGGTCATACATTTCGATAATATCGCGGCTTTCTTCAAGAGAAAATCCTAGCCTTTTGCCGCGGAGTATTAGCACAAGCTTTACTCGTTGTGCCGAAGAAAATATGCGGGTGTTGCCAATACGCTTGGGCGCAAGCAGGCCTTTTTCCTCATAAAAGCGAAGAGTTCGGGTGGTTATGCCAAATTCTGCGGCCAAATCTGAAATTGAAAACTGCTTGGTCATGGCTAAGCTCTAATGAGATAAATCTGTGTTCGAAAAAGCTTAAAAATTGAGAATATATATAGTTAACATTGACGTCAACGTTAACTATATAATAAAGCCCAACTAGTTGATGTATGTGTCATGAGATAATTTGCTCTCCTAGAAATTGTGCGAGAGCCGGAAAACTGAAAGGCTCGAAGGTGGAGGGTTTGAGGGCTTAGCCGACAGGATTAACCAGCTCTTCGAAGTCATCATTCACTACCGCCGCGAGTAACTCCTGATAGCCACCCACTGAGTGATCGCCGACAAAAATTTGAGGAATGGTTCGTTGTCCCGATTTCTGCATAACTTCAATCATGAGTTCTTCATCACCTTGCATATTGATTTCTTCGTACTTGTAACCTCGACTACTAAGAAGTTGTTTGGCTGCGGAGCAGTAGCCGCAATTCAGAGAAGTATAGATTGTTATTTCGCGCATTATGTTGTTTTATCCTTAAGAAGAAGTATTCATTGATATTATTGGACTGTTTGTTATTCGATCCAAACTGGTTGAGTAAAAGCACCGTTTCGAGCTATGTCCCACACTTCGATACGAACCCATTTTCTATTGCTCAGATCTAGCGAGTGCTCCAGACTCCGTTCACTGAATTCACGGGTATCTGAGAGGTCGATGCGTTCACGATAAATGTTGCTGCCATCTCCAGAGACGATTTCCATGTAGGATAGAGGGTAGGTCCATTCTAAATTTGCATTCAAAGTTACGAAATTATTGCCAGGTCCTTGACTGACGGTTTCCCCACTTTCTTTCCCAGCAACTGAAAATTCGGGGATTAATACTTCACCAGTAGAAACGAAGAAAGAGCCTGAACTAAGGGCGTCTAACACCGGTTGCCATCCATCTTCATACTTGGGAATTGCATCGAGTTTGAGGTAGTTAATATTCATGGTGCCGAACAATTCATAGTCTTCATAGATTTTGAAGATGTCTACTTCGCCCAGTATATATTTGCGGTTGCCCCAGTTGGCCATGTCGTCTTCGAGGTCGAGCACGCGCCAGCCTAACATGTCGCGGGAATAATCCGCAGGCATGGCTTTCCATGCGCCACCTAAGAAAATATCGCTTTCAAAAAAATCGGTTTGATTGTAGTTATCGGGGAAGCCGGTGGAGCCCTTTACTCGCGGGTGAGCAGTCCAAGCCAAGCCATTTTCTTTTTCGAAAAGTCTGAGTACGTCGTCAGAATTACCAACATGATAGACCGTGCCGAGGCCATCAATTTCTTGTTCAAAGGGTTGATCATTGTTACGGTTAAGAACCCAGTTCACTGGCTTAGGAAATAGACTTAACCAATGACTGCCAAGATGCACATTGGGTTCTTCGCCGGGCATTAATAAAAAATCATCAGTAGAGAGTCGCTGAAATTCTTCATGCATGATTTTAATTTGCGACAGTCTTTCTCTGGTGTCCATGCCTGGAGTTCGGCTGTTATGAAATTCTGCCATGTGCACCATATCCACTCCCATACGTTTAAAAAATTGGACAAAATCAGGATCTTCCAGCCCCACTGGAATGCCGTTGGTACGCTGGTCTTCCTGTTGTTCTATAAAATCGAGGGAGTGTTCATGGTGATAGTGGCTGCTTAGAGTTTTGTAACCGTCCAACGGTTTAAAACTGTCGTTCCTGGTATATCGCTTAACGACTTCCAGATTTTCTAAGCCAGAACTCTTCGAAACAAAAAGTAATACGCCAAGCTTTTGCAAGTTGCCAGGTTGGGCGTTAACCCAGGGTACAAAACGGCGATCGCCCATTGGCGGCTGGCGCACCCCCCAGGCGAAGCCATCGATCATGTCGAGATACTCATCGCCGGCCCAGTTATAGCCAAAATTATCGGCGAAATCTAATGGGTAGAGGTATTGATGAGGAAAGGGTGAGATCGCCAGAGAGCCATTATTAGAAGATAACGCCATGCTGCGATATCGAGTTTGATAAACGTCGGCTGTGCCGTCTAGAATAGCCTCAGAATGACTTTCGCCCATGGAATCTATCCATTCGATGCGATGCCTTGATGTGTTCGGTTTCGCTAAGCCAACGTGATAGAGAAATGCAGTGGCGGAGTGCTTCGTTGCAACCCTGGCTTCCATATGAACAAAGGGACTATCGTGATACAAAATGAAGGCGAGTGATCCGGAGAAATTTGTGCTGTTCAGCCCGTCTATTTCTATGGTTGCGCGGCCGCCTTTGCTGGAGACTGTTACCGAACCCGGAATCAAATAGCCTTTTTCTACTGAATAAGGCCTAGTAGGCACGCGATCAAAAAATATTTCCCAACCGTCTCTTAATTCCAAGTCCCGTTCTCCAACCCAGAACAAATAATTTGGATCAACTCCCTCCAGTGCGGCAACGCCGTCAATTCCTATCTCGCGGATTAACGGCGCAGCGGCATTGTTGCCTTGTCGGGAGATAAATTGTAGCTTCATATAAGCTTTTCCCTCAGGAGAATCCCAAGTAATCGCTAAACCATCGTCGGAAGAACTTAATTCGAAGCCATCACCGTTGTTGAAGTTTTGTTGATCGACAGTGGGGGATTGGGCTAGCAGCAGGCTAGGTAACAATAAGAGAAGCAATAGCAATAGCGTTTTGAGTCGAGGGTCAGCGGGCATGGGCATGACAAGTCCTTATTATTCTATTTAGAGGAGTTGAAGAAATATTTGGGAAGGAATTATGGTCTTTTTCCAGGTGGAGCGGTAGAACAGAAAAGAAAAATAAGCCTGACCCTTGTTAGGGAATCTTAGTTTTTAGTTAGTCAGGTAAGTTCCAATCAAATCGGAATTGCACATTTTCTACAGATACGACTTCATCGGAAACTATTCTGGGCTCAAAGTGAAGACGAGATGCGGCATCCATGGCGGAGTCATTAAATACACCAGTGGGTTCAGATTGTTCAATTGTGATGTTCTCGGTGCGGCCACTTAGGGTGACAGTAAAGTTCACAACAACGAAGCCCTCGATGCCTAACTCTTCTGCTACTTGCGGGTAACTAGGTGTAATGTAGTTCCGGGGTATGAGTTCGCGGAATTCTATCTTATCTCGAGCCGAAGAATTAGCTTGAAAGATTGGCTCTGATAGTTCATAGCGAAAGACATAACGTACGTCTTCAATAGTAATGCCTCTGAAATTTTCAAAACTAAGTCGTCGGGCTGCCGTTGCCGCTGAAGGCCCGAAATAGCCAGGTGGTTGCTCTTCTATTGTTTCAATAGTGCTGGCAATTACCTCGCCTTCTTCGTCAACGGAGAATCGCAACATTACCCAACCTTCGACTCCCTGAGTTTGCGCTCTCATAGGGTAGAGGGGTTCGCTAGCTTGTCTGGCTATTAGGCCTCGGGTAAAGCTTGGCGGTGCGACTGAAGTATCAGTAATTCCAGCAATGTCGGTTTGCCTGTTCACATCCAATGAACTGCAAGCAGACACAAATAGAAAACCGCACAAGATAGAAAATCGTCCTTTCTTGAGTTCTATATTTTTCCGCTTAATGTAACTTGAGTGTTTCATCTCTGCAGTTATTGACTCTTCGGATAATAATCTACCATGCCTACTCTTAAGGGCAATCTATTTAGAAAGTTGTTCTTACTTTAAATGATAGTTCGAGACCATTACCGTTGCAATAATCTTCTACTTCTTCAACTATGCCAGCGGCTGTCGCTCCAAGAAAGCGAGTTCGAGTTCGGCAATACTGATTGTCGGTCAAGTTGTTTGCTTCGAATCTGAAAGTGTAATTGCCAAAGGCTTTTTTCTCGATAAACCCGGACATGTTTGGATGGTTTTTCCGTTCTTCTATGTCGATAATGTCTATTTCTTTTCTGCCACTACTGCCATTTGAATTATGCGAGTAGAAAAGCCCATAGCTGAACCCTAAATTGGTTACATCGTGACGATAATTTGCCCGTGCTGACCAGCGACCATTATTGCGTTGGCGCCGCGTGATGCCAAGGAATGGGTCGAGTACTTCTGAGTCTCTGAGCCCTATTCCAGTTGAAAATAATGCGTTCTCAAGACCTAGGGCATCTAGTTTGGTGGATACATCCAGGTTTAAGCCATAGCGTTTACCTGCGCCAATATTGCCTCGAGCCGATTGCAGATCATTGGGAGTTGGCGATACATCTACTTTGTCGATAACGTCTTCAATGTCCCGATAGTAAAACTGTGAATTCACTACGCCCAGATTGTTTGGTAGACGCAGTTCCAAGTTTAATTCGTAGCGCCAGGATTGCTCTTGCACGATTTCAGGATTTCCCGCTTGAGTATCTTGGTCTTCATCGGAGCCATCGACAGAGGCACTGAAGTCAGAAAAGCTTAATTGGGAAACATCTTTCTCGATACCGGCCCGCAGTTGCAAACTCGGCGTGATATCGAATCGATAATCAATTTTTGGTCGGACGAATTGGAAATCTCTGCTATTTGTTACATCGCCAGACTGCTCAATCGTTGAATCTTCCAATATCAATGAGCTTTCTAATGACATGCGTGGATTAATTTGCCAATTGTGTACGGCAAAAGATTCGAAACGAATCTCTTCAACTGTAGAACCGCTGTTATCCACATTTACTGGGACTAAATTGCCATAAGCGGGAGAAGAAGTCCCGTCTATGTCCAGGCCCAGGCTAAGCTTGGAGTCGCGAATGGTTTGTGCTCCTTCAAAACCGAATTCGATGCCCTGGCTGTCGTCGAGATCAAAGGTGTAAGATGTGCGGGCAATACGTTCTCTGTCGCGGCCGAAGTTTCCCAAGAAGAGATTTTTGGTGGCGACACCATTCTCCACATCGAAACGATTACGATCGAAGAAAAAGTCTCTGTCATTAACTATAAATAGGAAGCGATACTTGTTCCCGCTCGAGAATGAGTATTCATAGTCACCGCCGATTTCCCAATTATTCCGTTGGCTTTGATTATCTTCTGTTTGGATTCTAGTGGTTTGTGCGGCTATGTTTTCAATCGTTGAATATTCATCTGACTGCGCTGCGGGAATTCTAGCTTCATAGAGAGCGTTGAATTGAATTATGCTGCGGTCAAATGTGTAGCCAAGATTAACACTGGTTTGATACTCGGTTTCATCACGGGTGTTGGATTCTTTGCGCACTTCTTGCAGATTAAAATCAGGGTCATAACTATATTCTTCACTCTCTGAGGCGCGATAACGTGGGTCGGCTTCGAGGTGAAATAGATAGTTGAAGTTACCGGTTTGGCCGCTGAATGAAACCTGGCCGCCGGGGTCGATTGTGCCATCATGTAATCGGTCAGTGCGTAGCTCGGCTGAGGCGCTGGTTCGAGAAGGGGAATCGAGCAAAACAATGTTGACCACTTGGCCTCCACTACGGATGTCTAACTCTTCCGACGTACCTCTGATAATTTCAATATAGGAAACTTGGTCCGCAGAGATTCGGCTTAGCTGATTTTGACCGGAGTTGTTCTTTCCTGTGGTGCGCTGACCGTTAATTAGGATTTCACCTTCACCAGACCCTAGACCACGCCCATTATTTCTACCTCGACCCATTGCTAAGCCAATGCCGGGTATACGATTAATCATGTCACTGACAGACACCGGTGAGAAATCAGCGAAGTAGTCCGCTGGGTAAATTATGGTCGAGTCGTCGGTGGGATTTTCGAGATTTATGATTTGCGGTTGTGCCCACAGTAGGGGGCTGACCACGAGCGCCAAGGTGGCGATCGTAAACTTCAAATTCGAATGCAGGTTTTTAAAATTCATGGTTCTCTCTAGACGACGCGCATTGTATAGCTATGCACCTGCTTAGTCTGTAACAAATTGTAGGAAATAACGGTTGAATTCAGGCAGTTGCGCCACAATTAGGCAACAAACTGGCTATTCCTGTCATTCGGTGCCATAAGTCTCGTTACTGTGAATATGGTGGTCACTTTCGAAGGCGAAGAGATAGAACTCTCCCGCAGGGAATACATGTTGTTGAAGAGTTTGTTGGAAAATGCGGGACAGATTCAGACACGAAGTACTCTCGAGAACTGGCTTTACAGTTAGGATGTGGAGATTGCTGGCTACATTTGCCATGTTGCAAGGGGAAAACGCAGAATATTTCCTTGAGCAGCAAGAGGTTAAATATTGGGCCGTACGCTGACTGCTCACTGAAGTGCGAGTCAGCCGCATCAACGGCTCTAGCGGACATTAATGGACCTAGACCGGCTTTCAGATTATTCTTCCTCTTCCTTAATAGTCCTAAAGCTTAATTTGATATGAATTCTTTTATTTCTAGCATTAAGAAAATAACTGCCTGTATGGCACTGCTGGCTTCTGTGATTCTTTTGACCCAGCAATCATTGGCCCAAGAAGTAGGTGACCACCAATACACTAGCGATGCGATCCAAGCTGGATCCCGTGTCTATACCCAGCAATGCGCTCTCTGTCATGGACCTCAAGGTGCCTTGGTGGATGGAGTGGATTTACGCCGTGGACAATTCAGAACCGTGCAATCCGATGACGATTTGCGCAACGTTATTACCACTGGCGCTGCAGAAGGTCAGATGCCTGCCTTTAGTCTCCGCGCAGAGGAACTGAATGGCATAGTTGCGTTTATTCGCGCAGGTTTCGACCCAGATGGCGTAGCTGTTCGGATTGGCGACCCTGTGCGAGGCAGAGAACTATTTAATGGTAGAGGAGATTGTGCCAGCTGCCATAGGGTTAATGGAGCAGGTCCCAGGACTGCACCGGACCTTAGTTCAATTGGAGTTGTAAGGACACCTGCATCACTACAAAGAAATATGTTGGATCCTGCTACTGCCTTGCTTCCTATTAATAGACCTATTCGCATGGTGACGAGGAATGAAGAAACCATTGTCGGCCGACGCTTGAATGAAGATACTTACACAGTGCAGGTAATCGATTCCCAAGAACGACTGCGTTCAATCAAAAAATCAGATTTGGTGAGTTATGAGATAAGTGATGCGCCATCGAAACAGCCAACAACCTTAAACAGTGATGAAGTCGCCGACGTCATCGGTTACTTACTGACATTGCGAGGCCTGTAATGAAATTTCTTAATAAACTCCCACTATTTCTTTTTGCTGTTAGTGGATTACTCGCTACTCATTCATCTGTCGCGCAAGTTCCCTATGAAAGAATTCTAAATGCGGCAGATGAACCGGAAAACTGGTTAACCTATAACGGCGGCTATTCTGCGCAACGGTATAGCGCGCTGGGTCAGATAAATAGTGATAACGTAAATACTCTAGAATTAGAATGGGTTTTGCAGAACCAAGTTTTTGGTGCCTGGCAATCCAACCCAATTATCGTTGATGGAGTTATGTATGTAACAGAGCGTCCTAACAGTGTCATGGCCGTTGATGCGGTTACTGGCAGAGTGTTCTGGAAATATCGACATGTGCCCGCCGAAAATTCTCTCGTATGTTGTGGTGCCAATAACCGTGGTGTAGCTGTACTTAATGACAAAGTTTATATGGGTACCCTCGATGCGCGGCTAGTGGCATTAGACCGTGTAAATGGTGAGGTACTTTGGAATGTGGAAGTAGGTAATGTTGATCTTGCCTACTCTGTCACCATGGCCCCGCTGGCGGTTAAAGACAAAATAATTGTTGGTGTCGGTGGTGGTGAATTTGGTATTCGCGGCTACGTGACTGCTTTCGATGCTGAAAGTGGTGATCAAGTTTGGAAGACCTATACGATTCCAGGCCCAGGTGAGCCGAATCACGACAGTTGGCAAGGAGATGATTGGGAACACGGTGGCGCGCCGGTTTGGATTACCGGGTCATTCGACCCGGAACTCAATCTTACTTATTGGGGAGTAGGTAACCCAGGACCTGACTGGAATGCTGGACAGCGACCTGGGGATAATCTTTATTCTGATTCTGCAATTGCCTTAGATGCTGACACTGGCGAATTGAAGTGGTATTTCCAATTCACGCCCAATGATGCCTATGACTACGATTCCGTGCAGGTGCCGGTACTGGCGGACATAGATTTTCGAGGAACACCGACCAAGGTAATAATGTGGGCAAACCGCAATGGTTATTTTTATGTGTTAGATAGAGTCACCGGAAAATTCCTCGAGGGTAAACCTTATGTAACGGTGAACTGGTCAAGTGGCCTCGATGAAAACGGTCGTCCTATACCAACTCCACAGCCAGAGGGAATGCCAACGTTTCCTGGAAACCAAGGTGGCACAAATTGGTATCCACCTTCCTATAGCCCAAGAACTGGTTACTTTTATTTTAGTGCTTGGAAAGACTACGCCACGATTTATCGAGCGGAAGAGTCCGAGTATATTCCAGGGCGAGCTTTTCTTGGGGGTGGTTTCTCTGTTTTAGCGCCAGCGCCGGGGGCACCGACCATAGGTATTGGTCGCACTAATCCGATAAATAACTGGACTAATGAAGTTGGTCACGCCTCATTGAAGGCCATGGATCCGCAAACTGGAGAAGCAGTTTGGTCCTATGATCAATTCGACGTTAGTGATAGTGGTATGCTCACCACCGGTTCTGATTTATTGTTTACCGGTGGAAGAGAAGGTTACTTTCATGCCATCGATGCCCACACTGGTGAATTGTTGTGGAACGTAAATCTTGGCGGACAAATTGTAATGGCTCCAGTTACATTCATGGTAGATGGCGTGCAATATGTTTCGGTGATTTCAGGTAACTCGCTGTCGACTTTTGCTTTACGTAATTAGGATTTCTCATGATTAGGCTGAGTAAGATAGTTTTTTTAAGCGGAGCACTTGTTTGTGCAAGTGCAAGCTTGCTTGCTCAGCCGACTCCGATGAGTACGCCCAGCCCTAACTACACCTTGGATGAAAGTTTTTTCAAAATGCCAATCAATCGACCAATAGGTTCTGCTGCCGGCATTTTTATTCATCCTGACCAATCAAGCATCTGGCTTTTCGATCGCTGCGGTGCTAATAACTGCGTAGGTTCGGACTTCGCGCCGATTATGCAATTTGATCTGACCGGAAACTTACTACAAAGCTTCGGTCAGAACATGTTCATTCGTCCTCATAGTAATTTTGTCGATAAAGAGGGCAATGTCTGGGTTGCCGATGGTGAAGGGCCGAATGGAGAAGACTCCAGACGGGATGGCAAAGGCCATCAAGTATTTAAATTCAGTTCTTCAGGCGAGCTCTTAATGACCTTGGGCAAAGCCGGTCAGCCTGGTGACGGTCCAGATGAATTCAATCAACCCTCTTCAGTTTATGTAGCGCCTAATGGTGATATTTTCGTTGGCGATGGGCATGGAGGCGCATCCAATGCGCGCATTATGAAATTCGATGCTGCAGGAAAATTTCTATTAAGCTGGGGTAGTCGAGGAGAAGGGCCAGGTAACTTTCATACTCCCCATGCCTTGGCGATGGATTCTCAAGGCCGATTGTATGTGGGAGACCGCGGCAATAATAGATTGCAGGTTTTCGATCAACAAGGAAATTTTATTGACCAGTGGCGTCAGTTTGGTCGGCCCAGTGGCATGTATATCGATGGCAATGACATACTCTATGTCACCGATTCTTCTTCAAGTCCTCAAACTAACCCCGGCTTTGAGCGAGGCATTCGTATCGGGAGTGTCCACGATGGAGAAGTTTTTGAGTTCATTGATGACCCTTCAGAAGTTGGAACCCAGGAGGGTGTAATCGCCGATGCAGAGGGTAATGTCTATGGTTCTTTAACCGGCGGTATGGCCCTTAGAAAGTACTCTCGAAAGTAATAATTATCTAAAAATGGATAAATACAAATTTTCAAAACTACTGTAGTTTGACTCTGCTCACCTTATGAATGTGCTAGTTGTAAATTCCAATCGTTTTAACTAGAACTGTGTGTTATTTTTTGTTGGTATGAGGTGTCCCCTCTCTATTGGCTTGAATTTGTAAGATACCATTAGAAATATCCTGTAACTATGTCCTATTAATATTTAGAATTTCGATCTGAATTATTTTATCCTTCTTGTACGCCGGGGTTGCCAGCTTCAGTGATATAGGTTTTGCGTATACTGATGTCAGCGCCGGCTTGGGTGACTAGGGGTAAAATTTTATAGTCAGTTTTCCATAGCTCAGGTGTTAGCGTTGCACATAAATAGCCGCGTTGCGCGTTATAAAATTTCACGTGTGGGTTATTATCTAACAGTGCAGTTCCATAATCTGACATGTCTCTACCATCGCCGCCTGAAGTAATTGAGGTTCCGACAAATTCGGAGCCTACGACTTTCGAATTTTCATTATCGAAATCCAACTGTAGGTTGGCTGCCCAATTAGAGTGAATATCGCCAGTGAGAACTACAGGATTAGGCGTTGCTGCTTGGTCAAGGACATTCAGTAATTCCTGTCGTTCGAACGGATAGCCATCCCACAGATCCATGGGCCATAGCTCTTCGCCTGCGTCACCAACTGAGCGAAGACTTGCTACCATTATCTGCTGTGCCAATACATTCCAGGTAGCATCGGCCGTCGCGAGGCCATTGTAGAGCCACTCTTTTTGCGCCCCACCTAGCAGGGTTCTGCTACTATCAAGGTGTTCCGCACAGCTCTGTTTTCGACCGTCGCCACAGGCTTGATCGCTACGATACTGGCGTGTATCGAGCACATTGAATTCAGCTAACTTGCCGAACCGCAGCCGGCGATAGATGGGCATATCTGGGCCTTGCCTGCCCACTGGTAGACGGATCGGCATAAATTCATAGAAGGCTTGATATGCCGCGGTTCTGCGCATTAGCAGTTGCTCAGGAGTTTGATCATCTTCTCCAATATCAGCCGCATAATTGTTATCCACTTCGTGGTCATCCCAGGTGACAATCCACGGAGCAGATGCATGAGCTGCTTGCAGATCCGGGTCAGACTTGTAAGTGTTGTATCGAGCACGATAGTTAGCAAGTGTTATAATTTCAGGACCTTCGTGGGCGCGAACGAGGTTTTGGCCCCAACTTTTTTCGTAAATATAGTCACCGAGGTGCACGATCAGATCAAAGTGTTCATCTGCCATATGTTGGTATGCGGTAAAATAACCGTGTTCATATTGCTGGCAGGAGGCGACGGCAAATCTGAGTTGTTGGATATCCGCATCGGCAGCTGCTGCTGTCTTGGTTCTTCCGATTGGGCTGGTGATATTGCCTAATTGCCAACGGTAAAAATAGACTGTGTCCGCCTGTAGACCTCGAACCTCAGCATGGGCTGAATGACCCAATTCAGCAGGTGCGATAATAACGCCCTGACGAAGCACATTCCTGAAAGATTCTGAAGTGGAAATTTCATAGGCGATTTCGATGGTATCCAGCTCGGCTCCCATTTCTCGCAAAATATCATTATCCAGTCGAGTCCAGAGCACTACCGAGTCTGCAGTGGGATCGCCGGAAGCAACACCGAGAGTAAATGGGTCCGCCTGCAAACTTGTCAACCGACGTGCAGCACCATGCAGTAATCCCGGCATTGCTCCAAGAGCCAGAGCACCAGAAAGCTGCGCGCCCAGTCGCAGCAAGTGCCGTCGAGAGAAAGGAGAATTCAGATAGTCTTGCCATTGTTGAGAGAGTATTTTCATAAGATCTCGATTAGCCTTTGTTATTGTGATTATGAAAGTTTTGTACCTAAGAAACTATCGCGTCAGTCTTCTAATTGCACGCTGAAAGTCTTGGGCTTGCCAGCAGAAGCGCTAATCGAAATTAGCTTATTGCCGATGCGAACACTGTTTTCGAGTTATGTATATAAGGTATTCTAGGGACGAGCGTTGCCTAGCTATGGTAAGATGTGTTGGTGCTTGAGCAGATACACAGCATACGATTTAATTTAATGCGACAGTGCACATGCACATGCACGCAATACTGCTTCAATGGGACAATAATTACTGAAGATGTAGGTTGCTGTTGCAGTGATGCAGATTAGTGAGGAGAAATCTCCAACTGCCTGGCTTCGGATACTGATTAAACAGGAACTGACTTCCTCTCCGTGCGATACAAAGCCTTCTTTCCCCACCATATCCAGGAACTATGAAGGTATCTTTAAAACACACAGCATTCACTTTGTTGCTAATCGGTTCGGTTTTTCTGGCTCTGTGGTGTATTAGTTATTTTCTTGTAACTGACCTGGATCGATCTTTCATCGCTACTAGCTCACTTAAAGAAAGGGTGAGGAATTAAAGCAAATTAAGGAGAATGGGATACTTTTGTTGATTAGCTAAATGTGGGCAGGCCCTTATTTCCTCGAATAAGAATAGTTATAGTTGCCTCATTGATTCGCAAGGGTAGAATTTGAACTAAGCATTTGAATTAGTAGCGCCCCTCAACATATGAATACAATATCGCACCATGATTAATTCTACGGAAGACCAGCAAGATCCTAGTTTTTTGCATTCGCTGATCTGTTTCGGTGGTGTCATCGTGATCGTTATTTCTGGAATGCTATGGTTGGACATTAGCCTGCATAGCCTGCTGGTAATCGCGCTCGTGTGGGTTGCGGGTCACTCTTCACTGCTAGGCTTCAGCTACCTAAAAATCAAATCTGCAATGATTTCGGGCATTGAGAAAGGTCTGGGTGCGATCTTTATTTTTTTCCTAATAGGCATACTCGTCGCTGCGTTAATCGAAAGCGGAACGATCGGTGGGCTCATCTACTACGGCCTGGACTTACTCCATCCGACTTTCTTTTTACCGGCTGGTTTAGTGTTATGTAGCCTTATGTCGCTTGCCACCGGCACGGCATGGGGAACAATTGCTACGATCGGTGTTGTTCTCATGGGACTAGGGGCCGCACTGGGCATTCCACTGCCTCTGGTGGCTGGCATGGTCGTCTCTGGAGCAAGCTTTGGTGACAAGATGTCGCCCGTATCAGACACAACCAATCTCGCGGCCATGAGTGCAGAAACGGATCTCTACTCTCACATCAAGTCGATGCTGTACACCACCGTGCCGACGTACATCATCAGTATTATTCTATTTACACTATTCGGATTGTACTACAGCGGTCAGACACTCTCTGCGGAAGAGTTATTGACATTAACTCAACATCTCGAGATCGAGTTCGCTATCAGCCCACTGACTCTGCTGCCTTTAATTGTACTGCTTACCCTCAGCCTCAAACGAACCCCGGCTGAAATCAGCATGCTCGCCAGCGTTGGGACTGCGGTTGTGCTGGCCGTCGCGACTCAAGATAGAACCGTTACTGAGGTACTAAATAGTTTGCACACTGGTTATGTTGCGAATACGGGGCTAGAACAACTCGATACACTCCTTACCAGAGGAGGCATAACAAGTATGATGTGGACGATGTCATTGGCGCTAATCGCATTATCGCTAGGTGGCATTCTCGATCGCGGAGGTTTCGTTCGAGTTCTACTGAGTGGGTTACTGATGCGAATCAAGCGTTCCGCGAGCCTTATGGCGGCCACGATTGGCGCTGGCATCGTCTCTAACATGAGTATGGGCGAGGGTTATCTCTCTATCATATTCGGCGGGCAGATATTCAAAGACTCTTACGAAGAAGATGGTCTAGAGAAACACATGCTGTCTCGTTGTCTGGAAGAGGGAGCTACCTTAAGTACCTCGCTTATCCCATGGACGACTTCGGGCGCGTTTATTACAGGGGTGCTCAACATGTCACCGTTGGAGTTTGCTCCGTGGGCGTTTTTTAATTATCTCAACCCGCTGTTGTCTATTGGTCTTGCATATATGGGCTTTGGAATATTCCGTAAAACTCAACTTAACTAGGACCAAATTACGAATGTAGTAGACAACAAAAAAGGCGACAGCGGGGTTCAAACTTCATGAATAGAATGGAGCACATTCAGCTTCAGGACCAGAGGCTGCACCGCCGAGATTTCCTCGTCCGGTTGAAGTAGTCCAGGCGCACCCGTGTAGCGAGTCTGATTGGCGATTTGACGGTAAATTGGGACGCCTTCTTTAAGATTTATGGTGAAATTCATGATTTTGGTATGTGGCTTAAAGTTCAGCTGTACCCGTATTGAGATACAATACTTGGAATGGTCAAAAGTCTTTTTTCTAGACCTTGAAAATTTCGCTTCGCAAGCCCTTGAGTCACATACAATTCGTAACATATTGGGCATTGATTCTGGTCTATAATCGCGCCTCACTGTAGTAATCAGATTTCTCGAAACAACGCTGGCTTCGCTAGCGCCACTGCAGCTTATCAGAGGTTTTTGCATGACACGGTTAGAACAAATTATTAGATCCCATTTCTTCAACACCATTCTCGTCGTGTTAATGGGCATTTCTTCATCTGCAATTGCTCAAGAAAGTCAGGGTGAAGATTCCACAGTGGTTTATCCGGCGTCTTACTTCGCAGAATTTGCTCCGGTTTCAGCACAGGATATGCTCGATCGTATTCCAGGTGCTAGCGGTGGTTCAGGTGGCGGTGGTGGTGGCCGTGGTGGTTTTAGTCGAGGAGGACGATCGTCAGGTGGTTTTAGCCATGGTGGTGGTGGTGGTGGTGGTCGTGGCTTTGGTAGCGGCAGCGGTGGTAGTGAAATTTTAATTAATGGCAAGCGTACTGCGGGTAAAAATAATAGCACCGGCGGGCAGCTTGCTCGAATCACTTCTGACCAAGTGGACTACATCGAAATTATCCGTGGCACCTCAGGTGATCTTGATGTCCGTGGTAGTGGCCAGGTGATCAACGTTGTTCTTTTTGATCAACTAAGTAGTTCAAGCATTTCCTATGAAGCCAGTGTTGAGCGAGCTCGAGATCATACAGTTTCACCACGAGCAGATTTATCCTATAGCGGCCAGCAGGGTGGGCTTAATTTCCTCTTCAATGCCCAATCTCAAGAAATGCATTTTAATAGCATCAGTAAAGAGAACAGTATTCTAGGTGATTTTTCTCCTAACGATTTAGTCCGCGAAGATAGAATTTCCGACAGCGACTCAACGCAACTTAGTACCAATCTCGATTATCAGATCAATACCAACAGCAGTGCCCGTTTCAATGCCCTAATCCGGGAGGGGTATTCGGATTCGGAATTGGATCGTCACACGACAGATTTAAAAGTTAACCCAAACCTAATTGCTCTCCAACGGGAAGCTACTCCCACTGATTATGAAAATTGGGAATTAGGTGGTGACTACGAGTTCAATACTTCAAGTGGTGATCGCTTTAAGATTTTGTTTATCAGCAACAAATCCTTTCGAGGAAATGTGCGAGATCGCTGGAACGTGGCGGCAGATGGTTCCGAAGATAAGAATCTCTTTTTGGATTCATCCAGCACGACTCGGGAGAGAATTGTGCGCGGGTCCTACACGATGGATATTGCCCAAGGTCAAGATATCGAATTTGGAGCAGAGAGAGCACAAACAATTTTAGATTCGAATCTTGCCCTCGGACTTGCATCAGGCACAGGTGCGCCTTCAGCCGCTCACGGCGGATTGATTCCGGTTAGCGTCTCTAATGCAAATTCAAGTGTTGAAGAAATTCGTTATGAACCATTCGTAATTCATAACTGGGTGATCAATTCACGCATGTCTTTGGAGAGTTCGATACTTTATGAGTTATCCGAAATCAGTCAGAGTGGCGATGTATCAAACAAACGGGATTTTGATTTTGTTAAACCGAAAGTCGATTTTCGTTATGACCTAACCCCAAGATTACAATTACGTGGTTCCATCGAGAAAATTGTCGAACAATTGAGTTTCAATGATTTTGTTGCGGCAACAGACAACCGCGACGAAGACAGTAATATTCAAGCGGGTAATGAGAACCTCAGTCAAGAGTGGTATTGGAAATACGATATTAATGCAGAATATCGATTACCTAATGATATTGGTGTGATTGATGGTAATATTTTCTATGAAGATTGGACGGATCGCATAGAACGAATCGATGTATCGACTTCAGAAGATAGATTGCAAGCGGCAAACGGTAATGTTGGTGAAGGCTACAAATACGGCATGAATCTTAATGCCAGTATTCGCATGCGAATGATCGACATGCCAAACCTCTTGGTTACTTCTCGCTTAAATGTTGAAGATTCTAATGTCACAGATACATTTCTTGGCATTGATCGCAGATTTACCTACAATAATCGCGGCCGGCTTTCTCTCGGTTTTCGCCATGACATTACTAGTTGGAATATGAATTATGGCATTTCGTGGAACAATAGTTTCGACGGCAATAGAAAGACCTATGACATCGACGATATTGAGCTGTCCGCGGGTGACCCTTACGCTCTGGCATTTGCTGAAGTAATTGCTTTTGGCGATATCACTTTTCGTCTAAATCTCTCTGGCTTTAACAACCCTAAATTCTGTCGAGAACGCCAACGCTTCGTAGGGCGTATGTCTGGTGGCATTCTTGAGGAAATAGAGGATCAGTGCAGTAGTTCGGGAAGAAGCCTTTCTTTGAGTGTAAACGGCACGTTTTAAGGATTTGATCTCAGGTTCATGTCTTAGTGCTTAGCTATTGCAATGAGACTTGAGTTGAAAATAGCGGTTTTCAGGTCTAGACCTTAGATTTATTAGAGATTCAGGCTTATTTATAGTACTTTTGTGCTCGGTTTAAAAATACGCAATAAGCGTCTAAATCCGGTCAAGGTTAGAATAATCAGGAGAGGTACATGCATACTCTAAAATTGGGAAGAATTCTTACAGGCTTAATGTTTTTGGGTTTTTCAAGTTTGTTGGTCGCTCAAGATTCGATTGAGTGGTTTACCTTGGGCAATGATTTTGCTCATACGCGGTATACACCAGCAGCAGAAATATCGGCAGACAATTTTAATGATCTTGAAGTTGCCTGGGAATGGGATGGGGCCAGTTTTGGCGCTGTGAGTGGTCGCTCCACTCCTTCCTATATCGATGGCAAACTTTTTACTGTGGCTGGTTATAACCGTCACGTAATCGCAATCGATCCCAAAAACGGAGAAACTATTTGGTCTTATCGTGAACCGAATACTCCACGTGGCGAATACTCAATGCGTGCCGATTACGGTAAAGGCGTTGGCTATGCAGAAATCGACGGACGCGGTGTGATCTACATGATATCTCCAGCGTTCTTTCTAACCGCTTTGGATGCCGATACCGGTGTTCCGATTGAAGGTTTCGGCGGTCAGATCCCCGTCGACGGATTTCCGAAAACTGGCGTTGTAGATTTACTAGCTGATCTTGGCCACCCTTACGATCCTTATAATGGCATTCCACTAGAAACTGGATACATTACTTCTTCATCTCCGCCGATTGTTGTTAACGATACAATTATTGTAGGTAATTCTGCTGAGCAAGGTTACCATCAAGCCCGTATCGAAAACGTGCCAGGTGACATTCTTGCTTATGATGCTAGAACTGGCGATTTTAAATGGAAATTCAACGTAATCCCTAAGCCTGGTGAATATGGTCATGAGACTTGGGAAAATGATGCGTGGGAATGGACTGGTGATGTATCTTCTTGGGCACCTCTGTCAGCAGACCCTGAAAATAACCTTGTCTTTATTCCAACCAATAGCGCGACTATTGATTACTACGGCGGTTTCCGTCCTGGCGATAATCTCTATGGTGCTGCAATCATTGCCCTCGATACCCGAACTGGTGAAAGAGCATGGCACTTCCAAATGGTCCATCACGAGATTTGGAACTTTGATAATCCCACTGCACCAGTTCTTTTGGATTTGAATGTTGATGGACAAGGTGCGATTCCTAGTGTCATGCAAGTTACAAAGCAGGGCTGGGTTTATGCATTCAACCGCCTCACCGGCGAGCCTATTTGGCCAATCGTTGAGCGTCCTGTACCTCCTTCAATTGTTCCAGGTGAAGTATTGTCGCCAACTCAGCCCCACGTAACTAAACCTGAGCCTTATGAAATGCAGGGTGTTACTGAAGACGATTTGGTTGATTTCACTCCGAAACTACGTGCAGATGCGATTGCAGCTTTGGATGACTATGTAATGGGTGGCCTCTTTAATCCGCCAATCCATGCTGACAATGCAATGGGCAAATATGCAGCCATGAACTGCCCAGGTGGAGCGGGTGGTGCAAATATTACAGCTCCTGCTGTGGCTGATCCTACTACTGGCATGCTTTACGTTTCTTCACATAAGAACTGTTTCGCACTGCGCTTGATTCCTGGTGAAGAGGCTGACTTGTTGTTTCCTGATTCTACTGGTGCAACAACATCGCAGTATGCTAACGGCGTAGCTGGTGCGACAGCGCGTCCACCACGCCATCCTGCTGGTGTTCCACTGTTCAAACCGCCTTATAGCCGTATTACTGCTATCGATATGAACAGCGGAGATCATGCTTGGATGATTCCAACTGGTGAAACTTCTCAGCGCAACTTAAATGCTTTTGAAGCAGCTGGCGCTGATCTTGAGGAGGTAGGTAACACAGGTACTGGCGCATTAGTGCCAATGGTTGTGACTGCTAATATGCTGATCTATTCAGATACAGCTACAGATGGCACTCCAATGCTCTGGGGGCTTGATAAGTCTAGCGGTGAAATCATTGGCGAGATCGAAGCGCCATCTCGTAGCAGCTATGGCATGAGCTCGTGGGTACATGATGGTCATCAATACATCATGCTACAAACATCTTCCTCATTAACAGCAATGGCTCTGCCAGGTGCCGCTGATGCAGGTGGAGATGCCCACTAAAGGCAAATTCTGAGCACTAGCGGTTGGGGCTAGGGCTCACGAAGTGTTCTAGGAAGGAGGAACTGGCAGCAGTTCCTCCTTTTTTATTTCGTTTGGTTTTATCCGTAGATCGAAATTAGTTGAGAATTAGTTGTTCCGGGATGTTCCCAACTGACGCCAAATGAGTCTGTTTCTACATTAAGAAATGCGCTAATCTACGAAGATTGGAGACTTTATTAATAAGCATGGTTAAGAGAGCAAGACTGGCAGCTCTTGGGAACAAATAGACGAGCTGGGAACAAACAGAAAAGCGAAAATGAATCAGCAATCTCCTATGAAATTTTTTCCACAAATAAGGGCCTATCTCCTGCGGTTATTTCGGATACTAGTCGGAATTGCACCTTTTTTGCTGAGCTCCATTTACCAAACGTCTTTAGCTGTCGACATGACTACTGAAATTGATCCGATGGTCTATTCCAAATCTGCGGCTATCAGAGGCAAGAGTTACTTCCTTATAAATTGTCAGTCTTGTCATGACGCCGACGGCCGCGCCTTGGCGAACATCGATTTCATTGCTGCTGATCTTACAGCGCCAGATACATGGTTTTATGGTGATTCACCACTGCATATATTCCACAGCATTAAATTTGGTGCTGGCTTAGAAATGCCTCCATTTGAAGACACAATTGATAATCAAACAATCTGGCAGATTGTTGCTCATATCTTAAATATTGGACCTAAAGCAACTCGACCCACAGAAGAATAGATTCAGAGGAATTCTCATGGCTAAAAAAGAAGGTGCTAAAAAATCGAAAGCTTCCAACAGTGCTGAACAAGAGTCCGTTGTATCTCGGCGTAATTTCATAAAAGGTACTGCAATTGCTGGAGCTGGCGCTGCAGCACTAATGCAAAGTGAAAACTCTGAGGCCCAAGATCAAGATGGCCCAGGAATCAAGATTCCCGAAGAAATTCCGCGCACTTTGGCAGAAGCTGCTAAGCCGGCAAACTTTCCTATGAGTGGGGCTGAAGTGTTTGCGAAATTTTGCAGTGATGAAGGTGTTGCTGGGTTCTTCTGCTGCCCGGGTAACTACAATATGATTAATGCCATAGCTGCTGAAGGAATTCCAAGCTACGGCGGACGTTGTGAAGGTAATATGGTTTCAGCGGCGGATGGTTTTATTCGTGTCACAGGTGAGATAGCAGCAACCTCTGGTACAGAGGGGCCAGGTTTCACTAATATGATTATGAATATTGGTGCTGCCAATGCGGCCCGGTCTCCTTTGTTGGTGATCGCCAGTAATAAGACCATTGGTGAGGATGATACGGAACATGGGATTCAAACTGCCTATCAGCAGTCACAAACTGATGGCTTGAAAAAATGGGGTAAGCGGATGATTACCCCAAACAGAATTTATGAATATTCAGCCTATGCATTCCGTCAGCTTAAGACGGGAGTACCAAAACCGGTTCATTTAGACTTTCCTGGTGAAATTTCCCGCGCGCGTTTCGAGGAGCCAGGTGAATTGCAGTATTACTACGACAAGACTCGTTATCGTACTGAATCAAAAGCCCATCCTAATCCTGCTGACATTACTCGCGCTGTAGAAATGGTCCAGCAAGCCTCTCGCCCGATGATTGTTGCAAGCACAGGAGTTTTTTACGATAAAGCCTGGGAAGCATTGTTGAGAGTTGCGGAAAAAAATGACATTGCGGTGGTGGAATCCGCACCTCAACGTGGCCACTTTTCCGATGGTCATGCGCTTTCTGCTTCTACCGGGCTCGATGCTATCCGCAGTGCGGATTTGGTTATCTTAATCGGTCAATATTGCATGCCATCTATCGGTGAGTTTGCTTTCGGCCCTGATGCTCGCTGGATTCGTATTGATCCTGATGCGACTGACATTGGTCGTAATGTACCTATTGATCTAGGCATCGTTAGCTCAGAGAAAGCTGCGCTTGAAGCCTTGGAAGATGCGTTGCCCTCAAGAACGCGACAAGGTTGGAGAGACGAGCTTGCTGCTGCGCGTAAGGCGTTTGATGATCAAAGCGAGGAGTACTATCGGCTTGGTTTGAAATACAGTGCAGATACAGAATCAATCCATCCAGCTGTTATGGGTCGCCAACTTAGTGATTTTCTTTATAACGGTGATATCGATCGTCAACAAACCGCTGTCGTGTCAGGCGGTTATGGTATTGGTCGGTATACTCGTCGCTATCTTCGAGCCTACCGCCCAGGGCAAATTTGTAATGGAGCCTATCAGTATGGTGCCATTGGCCCAGACGTAGGCTATACCGTAGGTGTAGGCGCTGCAGTGCAACATGGTATTGGCCCTCAAGCACCGTACAAGGGTTCTCCAGTTATTGGGATTACTGGTGATGCCGGGGCAGCTTACTCAATTATGGAATTTGACACCTTGGGCAAGTACCGTATACCGGCGGTTATGATTGTATATAATAATAATGCTTGGGGAGTGTGGACATCCGGGGGAGGCCGTGGTGCCACGAGAGCCCAACATATGTATTTGTTTCAAGAAAACCTACGCTATGAAAAAATCGCTGAAGCGCTTGGCTGTAATGGTGAATATGTAACTAGCCCTGAGCAGTTCACTCCTGCCCTAGAAAGGGGTTACAAGCTGGCTGCAACGGAAGGAATTTCCACACTAATTAATTGCCAGGGGAAAAAGGAATTTTGGACTAATGAATTTCCACCATCAATGCCGCGACATTTTGCTCCCGGTGCATTGGCTTATTATAAGTAGATTCTATTAGTGCAAAGGCGAGATAAGTTAATGCAAGAAACTGTGAAGGCAGTGAGCGCAGAGTTGCAAAATTATGCCGACAGGGGCATCTTTCAAAATTTTAGCTTAGCGGAGCAGGCTAGTATCGGCAGTGTGAACTATCGTTTTCACTGGTTAGCAGAGATGCCTTTTAATTTACGTTTGAATACTCAGAAATCAGAAATAGAAATTAAAGATGTCTTACCAGCAGTGCCATTCCGTTCCAAGATGGATAAAGATTTTCGTAGTTTCTTGCATCAGCGTTCTGCGGAATCTATACCGTCCCATCGCCGCTTAGATGACCAGCGTTTTACCTTTTCTTGCAAGAACCGTCAGGAGAAATTGTCGATTAGTATTGGTTTTCAATCCGGTGATGGTGGCGATGCTGCAAAAACAGCGGTTAACCTTCTTCATGAAATATTTAATAACTTTCTTTTGGAAGGACCTTATCAGAATTACATGGTGGAGTTTTTTAATGTGCCTGAGGAATAAATCTACACTTCTTGTTGCTCGCATTTCGGGTAATGGAAATTCTCATTAAAATTTTTGCTACACACATAAAAACCCTCCAACTGGAGGGTTTTTATGTGTGTAAATATATGTCCGCTCTTACTTGCCAAAGAGTAACTTGTAGTGGAACCTTAAGCTATTGGCGGCCTTCATTTATAGCTACGAACACAGAAGTTTGGCCCACGTTGCGAACTATGAATGGAGAATTCGGGTCTCTCCAAGTCCAATCGCCTGGAGCATCTAGCTCTGCTGCGACACCGTCGGCACGGGTAACAAGCACAAGGCCGTCACTGCCTTGAACAATCACGGTATTATTGTTATGGGTTTGGATATTGGTTTGCTCACCGGCTTGCAACTCTACTCGGTAGGACCGAAACCAGGGATTCTCAATATCTGGTTCACTATTCATGCCTGAAGGTTCATCACTGTTGCTGTCTGAGACTGCGAGCCCGCTATTCACGAAAGCAATAATTCGCATCAGCCCTGGGCCTTCATTTGCGACCTTGTGGGTGTGAGGTGTAGAGGCATAATCGATATTAGTGCTTACAGAACCGTCTCTAGGGCCGCTACCAGCGCTAATGTAAGTCAACAAAATAGCCTGGTCATGGATATGGGCAAAGCTGGTGTCTCCGGGATTCACCTGTACATCCAGCAAGAACAGCCCGTCCTGCGCGTGCACAGTCCGGTGACGGGGCTCTTGTAATAGATGAACAATTTTCTCGCCGATGAACTCATTCTCTTGCGCCTTCGCAGGGAAAGTAAGGGTTTGGATTAAAAATACCCCCGCTACAGCAGTTAACAGCAGGCAATTGCGCAGGCAACAAAATTTAATTAGTTTGTGTATTAGAGACATTGTCATAGTGGGCTCCGAGTTTCTTATTCTTAAAGTACTGTTCTACTATTTGTCGGGTGATTTCACAAGCTTGAGTCGGGTAGAGCGAAAACGAGCATTTCTGCATCATTATTACGACCACCTCCTGCAACGGCTAAATATTGGCGACCCTCGTGCTGATAACTCATAATTGGACCATGCAGGCGACGCTCAATTTCTATTTCGCCCATGAGTTCACCGGTAGCTTTGTCATGGGCGACCAGCAAGGAGCCAGCTGCCTCCTCGGCTATTTCATCTTTAGAAGCCAAGTAGGAAATCAAAAGAGATTTAGTGATCAGTATGCCGCCTTCGGCAACTACATCATTAAACACTGAACCCAAAGGGCCAAGATTCAAGTGTGCAATGTCAGGGTGATCCGTGGGCCCTTTACCAAAGGGAATCTGCCAGACATGTTCCCCAGTATTAATATCAATTGCTGTAATTCGTCGATAAGGGGGCTTGAGTAACGGTAATCCTCTTGGGCCGCCACTGCGATCATATTGAATTACATACGGCCAATCGGAAGTCCCATTAGGGGGAGCAACAAGGGCCATTCCCGTCGGGCGAGTCACCGATTGAATATAAAGAATACCGGTTTCCGGATCCATAGAAGCGCCGGGAAAATTAGCACCGCCACCGGCTCCGGGGACTACATAAGTTGAACGCTTGCCATCGGAGCCACCGACAATCGGTGGAGTGAACATATCCCCGAGGACAAAACTACTGGCGATATCCAGTGCTTCAGCTCTTAATTCGGGCGTGAAATCAATTAGATCATCTTCACTTGCACCTATTTGTTCAAAAGGTAGCGGCTTAGTAGGGAAGGGCTGGGTTGGGTGAGCGCGTTCGCCAGGAACAGTGCTGGGAGGAACCGCTCGTTCTTCAATTGGCCACACTGGCTCACCGGTAACCCGGTCAAATACATAGGTGAAGCCGGTTTTTGATACTTGGGCAAGTGCCTTGATGGGTTCGCCGTCGACCACTACGTCAACAAGGTTTGGTGCCGAAGCTACATCATAGTCCCACAGTCCATGGTGCACAGTTTGAAAATGCCAGATGCGTTCGCCAGTGTCAGCATTTAGCGCCACTATGCTTTCAGCGTAGAGGTTTTCTCCAAGGCGCTTGCCGCCCCAATAATCATTAGTTGGTGTAGAAGTGGGCAGATAAACAATTCCCAGCTCGTCATCAGCCGCCATGAAAGACCAAACATTTGTATTGCCAGCAGTGCGCCAGCTACCATCTTCCCAGGTTTCGTTAAAATCCTCGCCGGGCTGGGGAATGGTATTGAAACGCCACTTAAAGTCCCCAGTACGGGCATCGTAGCCGCGAACGTGGCCAGGCGGACTGCGATTACTCATTATGTAATCGTAGATTTTGGAGCCAATGACCACCGTATTGCCAACGACAATTGGTGGTGCACCATGGGTGATGTTACGCATTTCAAATTCAAGCCGGCCGAGATTTTGTGAAAGATCAACGATGCCGTTGTCACCAAAATCAGGATCGGGTAAACCGGTGATGGTGTCTATTGAGACTAACTGTTTGCCAAGTGTAGCGATAAAAATCCTTTCGACTTCGCCGTCTGTCCAATACTCTATGCCGCGCGTTTGGGCAGGCGAAAAATTTGGTTGTCCGAGTTTGTAAGATTCAGGATCAAAAACCCAAAACTCTTCGCCGGTAGCTGGGTCCAATGCTGCAACTTGTCCATGATTGGTTGCTTGATAGACAACTCCATTAACCATAAGAGGCGTCGCTCGATAGTCGCCGGTGAAGTACAACAGATCATCTGGGACACGATAGTCTGCCGATTTCCAGCGCCAGGCGATTACCAGATCGGTAAAATTATCGGCATTGATTTGATCTAAGGCGGCATATTTTGATGAGAAGTGATCGGCGCCATGGCTAGTCCATTGACCGAGCGATTGATCCAATGATGTACTGACTTCCTGATCATCGGTGTCAGAATTGCAAGCTGCTAACAGTGAGAGTGTGGTTAAAAGAATTAAGATTGAAGTTCGCTTTGCATTCTTCATAATTAGATCCTGTTATTTACAAATTACTCACTCGGTGAAGTTCGCGACCGAGATCGCCTTGTTGGTCGTCGACCATTTTTTTGAGTCGATAAATCACTTAACACATAAAGACCATAGATTTTATTTTCATTGACTTACGGTTTGCACCCTTATCCGAATATCAAAAATACCACCATCAGAGACTTTCATCTTAAAGTCAAGCTAAGAGGACTCTAGAATTCTGGTGGCAATATTTTCCAGTAAACAAATCACCAACATATATTCTATTTACTACTTGGTCTGCTGTTTAATCAAATATTTACAGTGCTCGCTTGTTTTAATATTTCAAAAAGTCGATGCCATCTAATGGCAGATTAATATCTAAGGAATGATCGAGGGTAAACTGTCAGCTTTTTTTCAGAGGGTACTTTTCCTGCCAATAAATTCGATACCTGAATGTGGGTATATTCGTTTCCTGCCATAATCAATATTGAGTAATTTAAATCTTTGTCCAAATAAAGGCGAGTTGTTCCTTAGATTTAATGATTGACATTTTTGTCCAAGAACTGAAAAATTTGCTCATAAATTCTGAGCATTTCATTAGCGGGAAATCCACCATGGCGGCCATCGGAAATGGTTACTAATTCATTGGTAACCTCAGCTTGGTCTAGTAGGCTATGTAGTTGCACTGCATGATCATAGGGTACAGTTGGGTCAGCATCACCGTGAATGGTAATAATTGGTGGTAGCTCAGAATTAATAAAATTGAGCGGCGAGATGCGCGCGGCAATTTCATTGCGATCCGGCATGGAGCTCATCCAACGCACGGCATAGGATTTCTGATTCTCACCATCGAGTAGATCGGCCACATCAGTAATGCCATACCAATTTACAATTGCCGCGACCTTGGGAGATTCGCTCTCTATGCATTGCCTGCCTAGGTCACTGTCTACTGGCAACATTCCTGTTGTGAGGGCTAGATGCCCGCCTGCTGAATTTCCTGACACAACCAGGCGATTTGTATCGAAGCCATATTCTTCGGCATTTCTTGCTACCCAGCGAAGTGCGCATAGGCTGTCTTCTACTGCAGCTGGCGCCAATGAAACATTTCCCAGACGATACTGCACATTCACCACCGACCAGCCTTGCTCGAGATAGGGGAGTAATCGCAGCACATTGGCTTCTTTCGAACCACCAACCCAGCCACCACCATGATAATAAATAAACGTCGGAGCAGGGCCATCGCTGTTGCGTGACTGATAAACATCAATCTTTAGCTCGACACCGTTAGCTTGCTGATAAGTTAAATCAGGAATGACCCGGAAATCATTCTGAACCGTTGCTGTCCAGGAAGCGCGATCCGAAAGTTGAGCCAATAAAATTTGGCTCGGTAAAAAGGTGAGACTTAGTATTAGAAGTAAGGCTGATTTTTTATTAAGCATAGGATTCTCTTTTTTTAATTAGCTGACTAATTTACGCCGAATTCACTACTGCCGGGATTGGCGGCATTGATTCTGCCGAGATCGCCAATTTGTTGCCCTTGCAGTTCTAAGAGTGTTGCACATTTTCGCCGTGGGATTCGGCTTTCTAGCCTGACTTCCATACTACAATAAACTTTGTCCCATTGTCCGACAGTCAAATTATAGTTTTTGATTTCATCATTACTCATTGAATCGTAATTAATTCGCTGGGTATTGCAGGCAGCGAAGCCGAGTAATGAAAAAATTAACACCAATCTTATAGTCATCTTTAATTTCTTAATATTTTTTACAACGGCTTCCGAAAACCCTCCCCTTAAGCTTTAACGGAAGAATTTGAGGATAACAATATTAATCTAACCTTCATGGTAATTAATCTAAATCCTTAGTAGCGACGCATAAAACTGTAATTCAGATAGTTAAAAAGTACCCCGAATTTTTATTCCGTACTGCTCACCTGCTTGGCTGCAGGAATTTTCTATTTCACTCAGAGTGCCTGTTCCAATCGTACCATTAATATAACGTGTGCGAATCCGGCAGCGAACGGATTCATGAATATTGGTCGCCTCGAAGCGGTAAGTCAAATCACCCCAACCCTGCATCTCGACAAAAACGACTAAAAAATCATCGCTGTTGTAGTCTTCAATTTTGTCGATGTCATGAACTCTGCTACCACCTTCAAAGCTGCCGCTCACATCAATTCCGTAATTAAGATTGAAGTGGGTCAAATCATGACGGAAGCCATATCGATAACTCCCTCGGCCCTGGCGAATGATGCGGCGTTCTATGCCAAGAAAGGGGTCTGTAACATTAGAGTCTTCAACGTCTACGCGAGATGTGACTAGCAGTTGTGGCAGATCGAACATCCCTAAACGCAAACTCGCGTCAATGCTGCCGCCAAAGCGTTTGCCATTACCAAGATTGCCGTTCGCAGAGATAATTGATGTCGTAGTAGAAACATCAATCTTGTCAATTACATCTTCAAGGTCATGATAAAAGAGGTTGGTGTTAAGTACGCCGTTATCATTATTGAAACGATATTCAAGATTTAAATCATATCTCCAAGATTGCTCCTGTCTGAGATCGGGGTTACCGGCCACGGCATTTTGGTCATCATCTCCGCTATTAACATTGGTTGTAAAATCGTTGAAGCTTAATTGAGCGACGTCTTTTTCGACGGTGGCGCGAAATTGTAAAGATGGAGTGATATCGAATCGGTAATCCAGTTTTGGTCGAACAAAGTCAAAGTCGCGTTTCTTGCTAATATCCCCAGATTGCTTTATCTCGGATTGTTCAACAATGAGTGTACTCTCTAAAGACATGCGATTATTGATTTGCCAATTATGAATCGCAAAGCCTTCGAGTCGAATTTCTTCAACGGTAGCATTCGAATTAGTGATCGGTGTCAGGCCTCCAAATTCTGCTGATACATCCCCTGTGGCAGTCGGTAGGCCAAGCTTTAGATTAGAGTTGAGGATGGTTTGAGCGCGCTCAATTCCGAATCCAAAATCTTGTGTTTGACTAAGGTTTATCGAGTAGGAGCTGCGAAGTATTCTTTCTTGATAGCGATTAAAATTTTCTAGGTATAGGTCTTTACTGCTGTTGTTATCGACATCAAACCTTTCTCTTAAGCGATCAGCTTCCTTACGATTTATAATAAACAGAGATTTCCATCGATTGCCGTTAGCGAAAGTGTGTTCGTAGTCTCCTCCGGTTTCCCAAAAGTCAGATTCGGAGCCGATGTCATCAAATTGTAAATTTACGCTAGGAGGTGAGTCTAAAAAAGTGGTGATTCTTCGCCTTTCATCTACTGGAGCATCACTTTGATTGATTTGGGCATTGAAATGAACGAGGTCGTTATTAGAAAACTGATAACCTAGATTTGTGCTCAGGGTAAGAGGTTGTTGATCGGTAGTCTGGCCTCTGTTGATCATGTCATTACTTGAGCCATCTGCAAGAATGCTAGTTTCAAACCCTTTTCTGTATTCCCAAAGAGTTGAAGTTTCAGCACTAAGCAAATAATCGAATGCCCCTTGCTGCCCGCTGAGTGAAATTCTGGCGCCAGGTTTTACTTCACCATCATGAAATTGATCGGTGCTGATTTCATAAGCAACAGAAGAGCGGGATTCTGATTTGGTAAGCACTATATTAATTACTTGGTTACCACCACGGACGTCCAGGTCACCGGAGGTGCCACGAATGATTTCAATTCTTTCGACTTGATTGGCAGGAATACGACTAAGTTGGCTGTTTCCTTCATTTTCTTTGCCGGTAATGCGTCGGCCATTAATCATTACCTGATCGCCACCCAAACCCAGCCCGCGTCTGTCTGAGCCCTGGGAACTGCCAGGGCCACTTGTTGAGCCGCTGGAGCCGTTTGTTTGAGAGCCTATAGTTCGGGCCATATTGATGCCTGGTATGCGATCCAACATATCACTCACTGAGAATGGTTCATACTGCTCGAAATAGGTAGCAGGGTAAGTCACCGTTGAGTCGTCGGCAGTTGTTGGGGTGTTTTGGGCTAGGAGAATCGACGATTTTAGCAAAGTTAAAGCCGAGATGGTCACTATAAGAAAAGTTCGTGATATGGATCGTTCAATCATTATTGGTTTTCCATATGAGAAAAATTGCCGATATGTTTCTTACTACAGTGAGATGAGTCTGTTACATAATACAAGTGACTCGTTGTCACAACTTAGTCACATCAAACAGTGGCTAATTATGTACTTAAGTAGCGGTTAAGTGATTTAAAGGTTGACGAAAATATGTGATTTTTTGTAATGCGCAGAGAAGTTTATTTGCTAATCTTGATTCTTCTTTAAGGGTCAAGCAAGTGCTTTGCAGCTCGACGGTCTTATTCTGGAAATTGAATTCTCAAACGGCCTTGTAATACTTCAGCAAGTTCTCGAGGCTTGTCCAAAATAATAGTTAGAAACCTCAGATTTAATTCTTCATGACCACCGTAACGCTAGAGCCTATCGATTGATTCAAGGTTGTTTTTATGGGCCACCATAAGGTTGATATTACTAGAGTCTTGGCGCCATTGGTATTAAGAATAAAGACTATGCTGATTCCTCAGGTATGTTCCGTGCTTTCTAATGACTTTTGCTCAACATGCACTATTTATACAATGACATGCGTGCGTGAATAACAAGTAATTTAATTACTCTACTGGGATGTTATTGGGATTTCGTCTAGAACTGAAATGTCACTAGTGAGATCGTTATCACCGGTGGCAAATTCGTTTGATTCTAGAATGAAAGCGAGAATATCAGCATAGGTTTGTTGAGTCAGAATGCCTGGTCGGTCGGTTGGCATTTCTGTGCTCATTTTTGTGTAAAGCTCGCCTAATGATTTTCCTTCCCAGATGAACATAAAACTTAGACCAAGCAGACTGGGGGAATTGCTATTGCCTCTTAAGTCGACAGAATGACAGGAAGCACAGCTGGTGCTGTAAGCCTCAGCGCCACGGGCAGCTTGTGCGTCGCTAAAAATACCATCGCGGATTGAGCTCGTGGATTGGGCTGAGCTGAAATTCAAGGCGGTAACAGCCAGGACCAGGAGAGTGCCAATTTTCATTATCCTTATTGAGAATATATTTTGCATTTTAGTTTTGGGGCAGAGCGAATACATTCATCGAGTTTCCGTTTCTGGGACTTTTTAATTCAGGAGCTAAATCCCGGGGGAGCATGCCTGACCAACTTGCGCCGCCGATACCGGCGGGGAGGGCGACATATTGACGACCATCAACTTCGTAGCTAATAGGGAATCCCTGTGCTGATGTTGTTACTCTTGTTTGCCAGAGAATGTCTCCATTTTCTGCATCGAAGGCAAACATGTTTCTGTTCCAGTCGCCGGCAAACATTAAGCCTCCGGCAGTTGTGAGTGTGGCGCTGTTGATCGGAGCACGTGAACGATAGCGCCACTTCACTTCGCCACTGGGGACATCTAAAACCAGTATTTCACCTAAATTGTCATCCGAGGCGGGGTGAGGATAGTTTATTCGCCGCACTGGGCCGGCACCACCTCCGCCTAACACTTTTTCTGTTGGGCCAAAGGTCGCTAATTCACAATTAAGTGCAATTGGAATATACAAGGCGCTGGTTTGTGGCGAATAAGACATAGCGCGCCAGCTTTTAAAACCAGAAGTGCTAGGGCACATATCTATTTGCTGACCGATTCTTGGCATCATGCCATCACGGTAGTTAACTTGTCCGGATGTTGGATTAACGTTAACGATGGTTTGGTAGCCGATGTCGGTAGCCTTAATTATTTCGCCGCTAGCACGGTCGAGCTGCCAAAGAATTCCCAGCTTGCCCATTTTGAAAAGACTTGGGCGTCCACCAATATCAATAAGGATTGTCTCAAACACTTCATCCATGTCATGAGTTTCAGCGGGAAGATGTTGGTAGTACCACACCATTTCACCGGTTTGTGGATTTAGGGCAAGGGTTGAATTAGTGTAGAGAGCGTCGCCATCAGTCCCGCGCACTGCGCTGGCCCAAGGCTTGGCTTGAGATGTTCCCATGTAGACCAGATTGGTTTGCGGATCGTAGCTGCCAGCGACCCAAGAGTCAGAACCGGCTCTGAACTGCAGGGGTAGGTCACCCCAGCTGTCGCCACCGGGAGATCCGGGTCGGGCGACAGTGTCGGTGCGCCACAATTCCTCGCCAGTACTTGGATCGTGTCCGGTTATGAAACAAACATCTTCCTTGTAACGTCCACAACCGGTGATTCCAGTGACCAAAACACCATCTGCAACAATGGGTCCTGCTGTATAAAAATATCCCAAAGCAGGGTCAGCAGTAGCTGACTCCCAGGCTAATCTTCCTGTACGTACGTCGATTCCGACTATGCTGGCATTTTCTGTGGCGGCGTAAATCATGTCGCCATAGATAGCGATATTTTTTTGAACTCCACGACCAACACCTGCATAGGCTGTCGCAGGCATTGCCGCGTCGCCGAGTTGTGCAGGACCGATGGCGACAGCGCCGGAACCTTCAACAACCGGAGTAATGCCTGGCCGGTATTCCCAAATAAGATCGCCAGAGGCCGCATCCAGCGCCTGGATGACACCACGTGGACCAGGAAGAAACATAACGCCATTATGTATAAGAGGTGCGGCTTGACCAGCGCCGGTATCATCCATTGCCCAGGACCAGACTAATTGCAGCTTATTAACGTTTTCTGTGTTTATTTGATCTAACTCGCTGTAGCCCCAGCTATTCTGTTGTCCACGCCAGCTTAGCCAGTCACCGGATGGCGGGTTTTGCAGAAGCTCATCGGTAACGGTTTCATAGTCCAGAATTTGTGCGAGGGTACTACTGGCAACCAACGTAGAACTTGCAGCGACGAACAGCTTTAGTATCGAGGAGAAACGAAGATTATTAGTCATAAGCTCAATCTTTGGCGTTGTTAGTAATTGCCAAAGATCATAAACAGTCTTGGAGAGTGAGTCTAGGTTTGGGGTCGAGGAATACTAAAGAGGTTTTGGATTGTTCCCCAACCTGGGGTAGAGCATGGTATTTGTATGTTGTTCAATCTCGTGAGAACACATGGAAATATATCGATGACTTTCGCTCATATCGAGACTGACTTTAGATTTGGATCAATCTATCAGCTAGACATACTAGAGCTATGGGAGCATCACACAAGGCTCATGTAAGTTGCGTCAATTGATCAAATTTTTGCAATAACCTTGTCTAAAAATGGATAGAAGATTTAACTTTTCAAGTCGTTGTCGTTTTTTCAGTTCTAGTTCGTGTAGCACCTTCTCAGAAGATCAACTAAGGGAGCCTAGCAGTCCTCTATTGCCTAGCTACTGATGATTTACCATAAGACACAATTTGTTGAATTAGCGGCCCTAATTCGCATGTACTCATGCAGATTTATTTGTTTAAATACCAAGCGCTTAGGCTTCACCAATCCAGTGTATTTTTAGTGGTTTTGGGCTAGTGTACCGTCATGCCATCAAGAGTTCTGAATCGAGCAATAAAAAGGATAATAAGAATGCCAGGCTGTAGTTGGTTATCTCGAAAATTCCGAATAGTTGTTCTCTGTTTTTTTTCACTCAACCCCTTGTTTCTGGCGGCCCCTGCGGCTTATGGTCAGGTTGATTTCATTGAAGTAGACGCCGAGCTTATGCATGAGCTCATGCCGGATGCGACCCATTTTTCTGAAAAAGCGGGGGAACCACCTGTATATAGTGCATTTCGATCCGATCCGAATAGTGCTGAGCCAGAATTAATAGGTTATTTATTTGAAACTCCTGACTTGCCACCCGAAGAAGTTGGCTACAGTGCGCCAATTGATGTTTTAGTAGGTATAGATTTAACTGGCATGCTTACTGGCATCAAGGTTCTCTATTACCGCGAATCCTATAAAAGCATCCGTGGCGACTTTATTAATTCTGAGCGCTTTCCTAATCAGTTCGAAGAAAAAAACATCATTGAAGGTTTTCGCGTAGGTAGAGATGTTGATGGAATCTCGCGGGCTACTATCACCAGTTGGGCTGTTTCCCGGGGTGTTAGAAACGCTGCGCGCCGTGTGGCAGAAGCTTACCTGAGTGATTCCGACTATGTGAATGCTACTAATAGTGATGCAATAGCGCTGCGCCTGCTGGCTGATCAAAGCTGGGATGACATGTTGGAAAACGGCATGGTGAAACAGATGGATATTGATTTGTCCGATGGGACTGAGTTGCGTTTGTCTCTCGCTTTTATGGGGCACGATGGTTTGGGGGATTTACTAGTCGGTAGCAACGACTATTCGCGGGCAGACAGAGAAGCCAGTAATCGGGTTAAAGATGGACATATGGTTCTTGTAGGTATTGATGGTGATGCGTCCCAGCCATTTCGTCAGGAAAGGTTGGCGATAGAGCAGGGTGACAGTGTCTATCAAATCGAACGCCGTCGTTTTGTTTATGTAGGTTCTGCTGACGATGGCAAGATTGCTGGAAGAGTACGCTTTGCCGGCGCCATGGTTTTGGATCCATCGACGGATATCTCTAAGCCGTTTAATATCCTTTATAACGTTAGTGATACCTTGGCGAATTCTAACTACATCGAAACAGTGGAGTATTCGGTTCCACCGATACCCCTAGCTTTAGCCTTGGGTAATCCGGTGCCAGCTGAGCTATTGCCTATTCCCGGAGATGATGTGGAGGGCTACGGCGAAGAAGGCGCATGGGCAAGTCTGATAAATAACGCACCTTGGGCAGAAGTTTTTGCTCTGCTGGTGCTGTTTGCTTTGGTAATGACGGCATTCTTGCGCAAGAGTTCAACTATTCGCTGGGCAGCCCTCACTATGACGCTGTTCTATCTAGGATGGATGGATGGTGGCTTCGTTTCAGTTTCTCATATCACCAATGGAATTAAGTTAGGCCCCTCGATGTTTCTCAACGACTTGCCATTGTTGCTCATTATAATTTTCACAATAGTGACCACCTTGATTTGGGGGCGCGTATTTTGTTCTTCACTTTGTCCCTTCGGTGCTTTACAGGACTTTATTGCACACTTTGTACCCAAACGATTCCAAAAAGAACTGACACAGGCGATACATGACAAAGCGATTTACTTAAAGTATGGGGTGTTGGCTTTTCTGGTTCTCATGGCGATTTTCTATAGTGAACTGAGTCTATTCCAGTATTTTGAACCTTTCGGTACGGTTTTCTATATCAGTCGCTCGGCGGTTCTGTGGGGGATACTTGTGGTTATCTTGCTGGCCTCCACTGTCGTAAAACGGGCTTATTGCCGCTACGCTTGTCCATTGGGCGCAGCCTTAGGCGTTGCTTCCTTTCTCTCGCCTTGGAAGATAGAGCGGGTGCAGCAATGTCAAGTTTGCAAAGTCTGTGAGCATGCTTGTCCTACAGGAGCTATCCATGGTCACGTGATCGATTTTAAAGAGTGTGTGCGTTGCGATATCTGCGAGAGAAAACTAATCACCAAGGCAGGAGTCTGTAAACACACGGTTGAAGAAGTGAGTTCGAGACATAAGGCGTGGACACCGATTGCGGTCGGTTAGTAGTCCTGAAAAGGATAGTATGAGCAGGTAATTAAGCAATAATTTGCATCGTTTCTTAATATATTTTAGATGTAATTTCAGACAATAAAAAACCCGACGCTAAAGTCGGGTTTTTTATTGTCTCTTATTTATTTTACGTTGTTTAGATTAAATGTCTTACATCAGCATTTATCTAGCCGTTACCGCCTGATAAAACTAATCGGCGTCATTCGCTCGGCCAGCTCTAAGAATGTTTGGTATAGCATAGTTTCCCTCGTGGCAAGCATACTCATACATTACGTATTCATCATCCTGGGTGAGAGGCATGGCGATGGTAAATGGCTCCGTATAATTTTCTGGATCAGTAACCCTAGCTTCCCACATAATTGTGCCCTCGCTCACCCTAGTGAAGCGTTCAACAACATGCAGGTCTTCAGACACAGGAATACCCTTTAGTCTGCCACCGGCAGAACTGCTGGCAATCATTCCGCGATCGTTGTAGTTAGTTGTTTCAACAACTAAAGTATCGTTTTCCCAGTGAGCGACAGAATCACCCATCCAAAGTTTAACTTTGGAATCGATGTGCGTGTCTTTCTTAAGAGGAATTACACGAACATCGTGAATCATTTCGTGAATAATGGTGAAGGAATCTTCAGTCTGGATGAAGCGGTAGGCGTTGTTGTAGCCTGCTGGCAACATCGAGCCTGGTACGCCGCGAGTTATGCAACGATCCCAAACAGTGTGGTTAACATAATGGTTTTCTACGTTAGCAAAGCCATAGTCTCTTCTTGCTGCGGCTTCCTCTCGAATGGGGGCTCGACCATTGGCTGGTTCGACGATCATTGAGGTTTGACCAGTAGAAAGTACTGTGTCCCCAGAATCCAACCAAATTTGATTATAACCACCAATATTGCCGCCAACTTCGACGACGATATTGTTATCAGAAAATTCTCGGCGTTCAGCCAATCCTGCTTCCATAGAAGCGATTTCATCCTCAGAGAGGAATGCTCTACCTTCCATAGATGCCGGGCGTTCGATCGGAGTAATGGTGTCGTTAGTCCACAGACCTTGGAGATCGGGCTGGCCATCAACTGTTCGGCCAACCACATAAGTTTGAGCAAATAACGGAGTAGCCGCCAGCAGAGCCAGTGGCAACGAAAGGAGAAGGCGCGATTTTAATTTACTTGACCTAATTGTTCTCATCGAATTCTCCTCGTCGTATTGGGCTATTCTCAGGATATTAAGATTTTCTGGCTTTATTGAGAGCTGCTTACTGGCTGCCTTCACCTTCCGTTAACCAGGAAAAGTCGTCCTGGCTTTGGTCGAGTAAATTTGCTCGTTCTCGACGAAGCTTGTCATCATCTCGAGCAGCTTTCAAAACATCTGCTGGCAGCTCACGGCCTACAACTATTCCTCGAGGTGTGGTTGGGGCATAGTAGATTCGTGCATTGGCCATTTCATCAGTCGTTTCAGGACCGTAGACAACATCTTGAGATGGATCTGGATTGAAACGGTTATTGGTTGAATTGTCGAACCACCAGCTCATATGCACAGTGGAGCCAGCTGGGACAAATTTTGGCTCATTGTATTCATAGAGGAACTGCCAATTGAAATCGTAGTCCGGTACCCACAGAAGAACCTCTCGCTCCCCATCTGGATACTCCAATTCATAACGCATGGCTTTACCACGATAATGCATATGAGGGCCCATGGAGAGAAGGTAGATGTCTTCTTCTACTTCAAAAGAGTTGTTTACTTCGTAATTAGGATCACCTGCAGGAATCGTCCAGCCTCGATGTGGAAGTAGGTTGGTTTCAACTACGTGGTCAATCACGTCGCCATCTTCGTAGAAAACAAAGCCAGCTTTGGTAAGGTCAGTGACTGCTGTGCCTTCGCCGGGATCCTTGTGGTAGTGAATATTGGCAGTTATGAATGGATCTGCAGGCAGCAGTACTCCCCATCCTTCAGGATAGGTAAATGGTCCCCGCCCAGGAACACCCACACCCATGTGGCTTGAAACTATATGGTGCACCCATGAGCCGCCCGGTGCTAGTTCGGCTTTAGCAATCCACTTTGGCTCGGAATGCGCGCCTTCAGGAACTGGGAATTGTACTGTTGGTTGCCAGTCCATAATGCTGTCTTCAACATAGACTGGGCGTTCAAATTCAACAACCAGGTCAGGATCCCCGATCCACCAGCCTGACTCAGGCAGAACCGTGCCTCCGCCACTGGCTATCAGGCCATCTTTATCAGCTACGTCTGCCGGATCACCTTCTAATGAACCTCCGTCAACCCAAGCGATAAGCAAATCTAACTCTTTCTGATCGATGTAGCGCTCATCCTTGAATTCGCCACGATGCCGTTCATGGGCACCCCAGGGAGGCATATATCCAGTGATCAGAGCATTTTTGATCATGGGAGACCAAATTCGTGCCTGGTCGTAGTCGAGAAGGGACATAGGAGCTGAAATTCCGCCGACTTTTGGGCCTTCAGGCTGGTGGCAGGCCACGCAGTTTTTCTCAAACAGCGGTAAGGCATCAGCATAGAACGTGGGAGCCGCGTCTTGAGCAGTCGCAGAGGCTGAAACAACTAGAGCTAAAGAGCTAATTATTGTTGCGAATAGTTGCTTTGTGGGGAGCTTCATTTTAGTACCCAGAGATTTGTTTTTATTAATCAGAAAGACTAATGCTAATTGGTTGATTTGTCTAATAGTTATGCTGGCATATTTGGTCAATTTTTGCGGCTCCAGCCACAAGTAATCCTGAGTTTTGAAGTAAAAAATGCGAAGTAATAGAGGGGATGAGGCTAATTAAAGGACAGTACCGGGCCACTCCTATCTGGCAAGTGTAGTTAGTTAGGCTGCACCTCAGAAAGCGAAGTTCGAATACTAACTTTTGCGTCATGACGATTCTCTTTATCAAAATGTGCCGCCTAAGTAGTAAATGCTGTATAAAAAACAAAAATCTTTGCTCCTCACAAGTTAGAACTGGGGATTTTTAATGCCATTTTCATCGGTTTCTATTTATTATCAAGTTGTTAATTTGGGGAAGTGATTTTATTCGAGAAGTTACTATCGAAGCGGCAACTGTTGCTGGAGTAATCGTTTTACTGCTCCATCAAAGATTCAATCTATGCTGTGTTAAAGTCTATTGATTTTGTTGTCGGGACTTTATTTTAACAAAAGCGTTTGGCGACTGCAGAGTAGATGAATTGAAACTCGTCAACTCTGTTTTCGTTTTATAGTTGAGCTATTATTGTCAGAAGGTTGTTTAAATTTATATGACAGCTGATCAAATTTAATAACGTGTATTTACTTAGGAATATTTTCAGATGAAATTATTAGTCGCGCTATTCGGAGTATGTGTTCTACTCGGATCGTCTTTTAGTATTGGGCAGACGGAAGAGGTTGTCCGCTACGAATGGGATCTTACGGAAATCTATCCCACGATTGCTGAATGGGAAGATGCGTTGGTCGCAGTTAATAGGGAGATCGAAGGTCTGAAGAAGTACAAAGGCACGCTTGGTAATAGTTCCCAGGCGATGCTTGCCGGCTTGAAACAGTATTCCAAAGTGAATAAAGAATCAGCTCGGGTCTATGTTTATACCAGCTTGGGCCGCGACGCAGATCAGCGAGAGCCGAAAGCGCAAGCTAGATTTGGGATGGCACGACTAATGTTTAGTAACTTGAATGAGGCAACATCCTGGATTAGTCCTGAGTTGCTGATCATTGGTGAAGGACGAATTAATCAGTTTTTCCGAGAAGAGCCAGCGCTCATAGATTTTGAATTTATTTTCCAAGACACTTTACGCAATGCCCCTCATACATTGGATGAAAAAACTGAGGCAATTCTTGCTCAAGCCGGCATGATCCTCTCCTCACCACAGCAAATTTATGGCAACTATGCTAATGCTGATATTCCCTGGCCAACTATAACCTTAAGCGAGGGAGTGGAAGTTACTCTTAGTCAAGCGAGTTATGGTTTGTGGCGAGCTGCAACAAATAGGGATGACCGTAAATTAGTGTTCGATACGTTCTGGTCGACTTGGGACCAGTTTGCAGATGGTATGGGTGCAACTCTCGCTGCTGAAGTGCAGTCCAATGTATTTTCAGCTCGGGTAAGAAATCATGATGGAGTGTTAGCAAGTAATTTGTTTAATGATGGGCTGCCGCCTGAAATTTACACTCAGTTAGTGGCGCAGGTGAATGAATCCTTGCCGTTGTTTCATCGTTACCTTTCGCTGCGGGGTAGAATGTTGGGAATAGCGGATCTGCGTTATTACGATATTTACCCTCCGTTGGTAGAAGTTGATACAGGAGTGTTTGACCTTAATCGTTCTGAAGAAATAACTTTTGAAGCACTTAGACCATTCGGTGAAACTTATCTCGATTTGTTAGCTTTCGGGCTGTCTCAAGATTGGATGCATAGTCATCCGCAGCCAGGCAAACGTTCTGGTGCCTACATGAATGGCTCGATTTATGATGTTCACCCCTATGTATTGTTGAACCACAATGATGACTACGAGTCCATGTCCACCTTCGCTCATGAATGGGGCCATGCGGTTCACTCTTTGCTCTCTAATACTAATAATCCCTATGAGACTGCAGGTTATTCCACTTTTACTGCAGAGATGGCGTCGACAATTAATGAAATTCTATTGCAGGAACACATGATCAAAAATGCTCGTAGCGATGAAGAAAAATTGTTTTATCTTGGCGGAGCTTTGGAGCAGATTCGTGGCACCTTCTTTCGCCAGACGATGTTTGCAGAGTTTGAGCAGGCAATCCATGAAGCAGCCGAAAATGGCGAGCCGCTTACTGGGCCTAAATTTACTGAAATCTATGCAGAGCTATTAAAGCGTTATCACGGCCATGATCAAGGAGTGCTTACTATTGACGACGCCTATGCTGTGGAGTGGGCATTTATTCCCCATTTCTATATGGATTTTTACGTTTTTCAGTATGCGACATCAATCAGTGGAGCTGCCTGGTTTGCTGAGCAGTTTCTTGCAGGAGATGTTGAGGTGCGTGATGCGTTTATTCGCGTATTGAGTGCCGGTGGATCTGACTATCCTCATAATATATTACTGAATGAAGCAGGTTTGGACATGACGCAGCCTGAAGCCTATGAGCCAGTGTTGCGAAGAATGTCTTCTCTAATGGATAGAATCGAAGCGCTGTTGTAGCTAACTGTTGTAGATATCTCTCATAGTAAATGAGGGGGGCTAGCTTAGTTAGATCTTAATTGTAGAAGTTCAATTTTGCGAAACTGAGTTGGATGACTTTCTGCTTGTAGTGCCACGTATCCTTCTTTAAGAATAAGTGGAGCGCCTTTTTCTAGTAATGCCTGGGCATCTGCGTCTCGATCATCGAGCTGGATGTCTGTCAATTCGAAAACCTGGTCACCATTTACTCGGTGAATTAGGGTTTCGCTACCTCTAACCTCAATCTCTACGGTTACCCACTGGTCTCCATGAAAAGTATCAGAGTTTGAGTTAGTGCAATGCTGAAGAATAAGTTTTCCCGCCATCATCATATTGGTCCCGGGTGTGCAGACATTCAAGTTAGTGCGATCGTCTCTGCCATTGCCCCCCAATAATTGTGATTCGATGGACGCAGGGAATTCCTGGCTAACGGTCATAGTTCGTGGGTCCTGACTGTGCAACATTAGACCATTGTTACGATAGGCCCAGGCCGGGCCATTAGTTACTTGTTCGCCAATGAATCGATATTCCACTCGTAACAGGTAGTGAGAGAAAACTTGATCATAAAATAGATGGCCAAACTCACCATTAAAATTATCCCAGTTGTCATAGGAAACAGTTAGAAGTCCATCTTCAACTTGGAAAGTATCGCGAAAATTTATACCTAATTCTTGCCCAGTAAACTTAATTAGCCAATTATCAAGGTTTTCACCATTGAATAAATCAATCCACTCACCTTCTTGGGCATTAGCTGACGGGAGCAGGAATGTCGCTGAAAACAGAAGGTAAAACAGCGGCATGGTGAGTTGTTTAATTACTTGATTTGTTAACTGGAGAAAATGAGACATTTGCTTTTCACTTATATGGATAATTAAAAGATCCCCAACTCTTTGCTCAAAGAAATGAGGATTTTTAGCAATCAATAACAGGGTTTAGTCAGAATAGCTTTCGCTGGTTTTTGGGTGTGCATATAACCATTCAACCACTTGCTGACTGAAAGATTCAGACAAAGCGGGGACATGTGAGCCGTCCGCAATGGACCATAATTCACTTGAGCCACCGGTTTTGCACCCTTCTTCGAATAGCAAAACAGAGGATTCGTGACCATCAATGCGGCCTTCTAGGTCGCGCAATTCCCTTGTTACTCCATTAGTACTACAGCCGTTATATGCGGCCCAACGAGATACGCTTTCTTCAGCGCTAGGATAGGAATTGCCCTGAATGTCAGCTCCATCGTAGGCAATAGTGCCATCCGCAGTCCCGTGTATCTGCAGGACATGAACTGGCATGTCAGGTGCATTCCGAATATCGGCATGGTCAGCACCGGCAAGGCTGACTATTGCTGCAATAGTGCTCGAATGATCATAGGCTGCGCGATAAGACATAAAGCCACCATTGGAATGACCTATAAGGAAAACGCGGTTGGCATCGATATTATAGTCTGACTTTACTTCATTGATGATACTGAGCACGTAAGCTGAATCATCAACTTCTAAAGAGAAAAAATCGCAGCAGGCGTCACTGGCATTCCAGAAACGATTGTTATCGCCAGCGGATTCTTTAGTGCCATCCGGAGCTACCAATATGAAGCCATAGCGGTCAGCAATTTTACTAAAACCCATATAGGCATCTTGACCTACGCCGCTGGACGAGTAGCCATGGAGTAAGATAATCAAAGGTGTCGACGTGGCGGAGTTGTAATTTTCTGGGATAGTCAGTGGTAATAAACCTCTTCCCAAATCGATTGTTTGTGCGGTAACTGCACTACTGGCAAGAATCACCAAAGCGCTGAATAGCAAAGAATTGAGTTTTAACATTGTAATTCCTTATAGTTTTGCCAATTAATGGTTTTTCTGTTTATCAGCCAATGTATTAAAGCAATTAGTCCCGAACTTGCCGATATTATTAGGTATTGAGGTAGTTAAAAGATAACTATCTATGGAATAGATAGCCATCACTTTTCACAAAATATTTCAAGGAGTGAGAATAATTTTACCCGTAGTTTCTCTTCCTTCCAGAGCGTTGTGCGCCTCGCGGACTTCCGATAGAGGGAAAAAATGTCCGATTCGTAGATCTAGTTTGCCTTCACTAATCCAATTAAATACATCGCTAGTGCGCCAGTCTAGGGCTTTGCGATCTGCGGTATAGGCAAACAAAGTGGGACGGGTTAAGAAAAGTGATCCTTTTGCCCCCAGTGATGCTGGATTAAATTCTGTTACCGGGCCGCTGGCATTGCCATAGAGCACCATATAGCCTAGGGGTTGTAAGCAGTTTATACTTTTTTCGAAAGTGGTTTTCCCTACAGAATCGTAAGCCACATTGACACCTTTACCTCCAGTAATGCGTTGTACTTCGGCTTCGAAATCTTGAGCCGAATAAAGGATTACCTCATCAGCTCCTGCTCCTCGGGCAAGCTCTGCTTTTTCTTCGGTGGATACGGTTGCGATAACGAAAGCACCAGCCATTTTCGCCATTTGTGTGAGCAATAAACCAACACCGCCGGCTGCAGCGTGGATAAGGCAGCTGTCGCCGTTTTTGATTGGGTAAGTGCTTTGACTCAAGTAATGAGCCGTGCACCCTTGTAGCATTGCAGCCGCTCCCTGAGCGAAAGAGACGCCGTCAGGAATACGTACGAGCTTATCTTCGGGCACGCTGGCGTAGTCTGCATACGATCCAGCAACACTGGTATAGGCAACGCGATCACCTTTATTGAATAGGGATACCTCATCTCCAGTTTCTTCAACCGTACCTGCGCCTTCTAAACCCAGAGTGAGAGGAAGGGGAACAGGGTACAGCCCTGAACGCTGGTAAGTGTCTATAAAGTTGATGCCTGCCGCCGCGATTTTCACCAGAACGTCTGTTGGTCCAGGAGTAGGCACAGCTATATCTTCATAGGACATGACCTCAGGGCCGCCGTATTTTTTGACTCTTACCGCTTTCATGGATACTTCCTTGGCTAGAAAAGAGCTATTTATGGCAGAAATTGTCAACGCTGACAATTAGCAATACATGTAGGTCGCGTCTAGACTGGCGGTGATTGCGGGGTTATTCTCTTTGATTCTTCTGAAACACCGAAATAACAATAAAACTAGAGAGCGAGGAATTCGCCATGTTCACTACTGGTTCTAAGATTCAAGCATTCACGATAAGTAAACTTGCCGCAATTTTGTTGATTGCAGGCTCATTCTCGCTGATGACTAGCTCCTCTTATGGGCAGTCAGCAGGAGCCCAAGCTCGAATCGATCTGACCGAAGAGATGGTCAATGCGACGAACTCTTTCTTGTCCAGCCTTAGTCAATTTCAACGTAACAGTGCTAGCTATGAGTTTAATGATGAAGAAAGATTAAATTGGCATTTTATTCCGCGGGATCGGAAAGGTGTCCCGTTTAAGAGTATGGATGATGCCCAAAGAAAGTCTGCCAGCGAACTTATACAAACCTTTTTTAGCGCCGAAGGTTACGCAAAAACAGAAAACGTTCGTAGTTTGGAATTGGTACTAGCAGAGATAGAGGTAAATGGTCGTTTTGATCGCGATCCAGATCTCTATTTTATTACTGTTTTCGGTGAGCCGGGTTTGGAAAACGATTGGGCGCTGCGTTATGAAGGTCATCATCTGGCATTTAATTGGACATTCGTAGGTGGGCAGGGGGTATCCAGTTCTCCGCAGTTTTTTGGCAGTAATCCAGCGGAGGTAAGGCAAGGCCCGAGAATTGGTACCAGAGTTCTCTCCACTGAAGAGGATCTTGCTCGTAGTCTGGTGATGTCGATGGATGTGATACAAGCTCGAAAGGCAATAATTAATGAAGAGGCGCCAAGTGATATTTTTACTGCGGCAAAAAAAGAAGTTGGACCGTTGGAATATTCAGGTCTTAGTTATTACTCTATGAATACTAATCAAAAAGCGATGTTGATGAGTCTTATTGAAGAGTTGGCATCGTCCCAACCAAGAGCTATTGCTGATGAGCGCTTAAGTGTAATTCGTCAAAGCGGTTTGGCAGGTATCAAATTTTTGTGGATTGGCAGCACTGCTCGCGGAGAAGGACATTATTTTCGCGTGCAGGGACCTGGGTTTCTGATTGAATACGATAATACGCAAAACAATAACAATCATGTGCATTTGGTGTGGCGGGACTATATGGGTGATTTTGGCCGTGATCTGATTCGGATGCATTACGATGCGGTTGCATTGGAGCATGGGCCAGGCCATCGTCACTAAATGATATTTCATCACAAAACCATTCGAAGTTGAGAAGCAATTATGAATAATTTTTTGAAAATTGGGCTGCTAGTACTTGGTGTCGGAGTAGGAGTATTTTTTCTGCTCGGTTCGAACTCTGAAATGGATAATTCATCACAGCTTGTTGCAGTAGTGGAATCTAGTTCCTCCGAAGCGACAGCAGCACCAGTATCGTTCGACGAAGCTGAAGAGCTGTCGCCTTTTGCCCAACCTCTAACGATACGTACACATGAGGTTCCCGAGATTCGAGTCGTGCCGGTTGCACTTGGTCTTGCCAATCCTTTTACCATGGCATTCAGGGACAATGGAGACATACTTATTACCGAAAGATATACCGGTAAATTGCGCATTGTCCGAGATGGCCGCTTGCTTGACCAAGATATTGGCGGCGTACCTGAAGTGTATGGGGAAATATTCCGCGCCGGACTGATGGCAGTGGCATTGCATCCGGATGATGATCAATTGGTTTATCTGACCTATCACAAAGCCGTGATGGTAGATGGAGAAGCAGAGCAGAAGATTACTTTGGCGCGAGGCCGATTGATTGAAGATCAATTGACAGATGTCGAGGAGATATTTTCTGCTGCTGGCTATGATCGTAGCATCGCTGCCTCACAACTACTGTTCACTCCGGATAATAAACTTATGATGTCTATTGGCGGTGCCTATGTTTATGCAGGTAGTGGCGATCTCGCGCAAGATCCTAGCAATCACTTTGGAAAATTACTTAGACTCAATTCAGACGGCTCTGTGCCTGAGGACAACCCCTTCGTTGAGAGTGGGGAATATTTACCGGAAGTCTATTCGGTGGGACACCGCAATCAAATTGGACTGTCTTTTCATCCAGAAACTGGTGATTTATGGGCGACAGAAAATGGGCCTCAAGGTGGCGATGAAGCCAATATTATTCGCCCAGGTGAGAATTATGGTTGGCCTATAGTTTCCTATAGTAGACAGTATCGTGGTGACAGAGTATCCGATCAGCCTTGGAGTGCAGAATTCGTTGACCCAGAAGTTCTATGGTGGCCCTCGATCGCTCCTTCGGGGCTAGCGTTCTATAGCGGCGACAAAATCCCAAGCTGGCAGGGAAATATGTTTGTAGGTTCTATGATGGAAGGCAGAATTCCAGGGACTGGCCATATTGAGCGCGTAGTCTTCAACAGTCGTGGTGATGAAATTCGCCGAGAAGGTCTGTTGAGAGAATTCGGACAGCGAGTCACAGGGATTACTCAAAGTCCTGATGGATATCTCTACGTATTGATTGATGAGCCAAATGGAGCCTTGTTGCGACTTGAAGAAGTTGTTCAGTAAACGATAGGCCAAATATTAATTGTTAAGCAAAAGCGAGGAAGTAATCGTGATGCAGTTAAAATCGAATTTTGTGTTTATCGATCGCCTACTTAGGAAAGTTCATGGGATGCTTAAATATTCTTTAGCCGCCTTACTAAGCACGCTGATTGTTGGGCTTTTTTCAAGTCCAGGCATGGCGGCTAGTTTCGAAACCATAAGTACCGACAGTGGTGTTTTTTCAGGTAGCAAATCTAGGCATCAGCCCGGGGTAAATGTCTTTAAAGGTATTGCCTATGCGGCGCCGCCAGTGCGTGATTTGCGCTGGGCGCCACCAGCTCCTGCCATTCCATTTGCGGGTGTTCGACAGGCCAATAATATTGGTCCAGCTTGTTGGCAAATGCGAAATCCTGATAATTCTCTTTATGCAAGGGGAAATCTGCAGCGCTCTGAAGACTGTTTGTATCTCAATGTATTTAGTGGCGCACAAACCGAGTCAGCATCATTGCCGGTAATGGTGTGGTTTCATGGTGGAGGTAACACAGCAGGGCATGGTGGCCCGTTAATTTTTGATGGTTCAAATCTAGCGGCACGAGGCGCAGTAATTATTACCGCAAATTATCGCCTTGGTTCACTTGGTTATCTTGCGCATCCTGCTTTAACAGCAGAATCAAAGAATGACTCATCGGGAAACTATGGAATTCTTGATCAAGTGGAAGTATTAAAGTGGGTACAAAATAATATCGAGAATTTTGGTGGAGACCCTGATCGAGTGACTATTTTTGGCCAATCTGCAGGTGGCACGGATGTGTGCTTGCTTATGTCTTCACCGCTCACTGAAGGAATGATCTCAGGCGTAATAGGTCAGTCCCCAGGATGCATAAAATTAGATCGCCGACTTGATGAAGGCGAGAATTCGGCTCATGTAGGTGGCGAAGCTTTTGCCAGCCGTCTAGGGGTTTCTGGCAATAGTTCAGCTTCCCTAGCTGAACTTCGGTCCTTAGATGCACAAGTCGTTATCGCGACTCCCGGCGTAGGTGGTTCTACTATCATTGACGGTTGGGTAATTCCTGATGCGCCCTATGACTTATTAGAGTCAAGTAGACACAATAATATTCCAGTTATGGTCGGCGGTCTTGCTCATGAATATCATGGGTTGCAACACACGGCAGATGAAATTACTGAGCAGGGATTAGATGATTATTTGCAGGGCGTCTTCGGTGAGTCGGCAGGAAATATCAAGAGTGGCTATTTAGACTCGCTGGCAAGTTCTCCACTGGATGCTCGTAAAGATATTACTACTGACAATAGTTTTTTGCTTGCCGCAAGAATGTGGGGACGGCTTGTTGCTGATCGTGGAAGCAATGCCTATGTGTATTTCTTCTCACGGGAAGCGCCCGTGTTTAGGCTTTATATGCCAGAACAAACAGACCTTTATGGTGATGGTGGTCAGCGTCATTTTGGTGCCTACCATTCCGGTGAGTTAGCCTATGTATTCGATAATCTTGATCTAGTAGGCGTTGGTTGGGACGATGATGATCGGCGTTTATCAAAACTGGTTGCAGATTATTGGATTAGTTTTGCTAGAGACGGTAATCCTAATGGTGATGGGTTACCAAATTGGCCTAGCTATGATGCTCAATCAGATGTTGTCCAAATTCTCGATGCTACAATTCGAACTGAAGAGCATCCGAAAAAAGCTAACCTTGATCGCTTAGAGAAGCTCTATATGGAATCCCGCTAGAAATAACAAGGAGAAAGCTCTTTGCGTACAGGCTTTGTTTGGCACGAAAAATACATGTGGCACGATACTGGCCCTGCCTTAGGAGTTTTGCCTTCAACAGGCGAGTTCGAGCCTTGGGTCCATTTCGAGAACCCGGAAACTAAGCGCCGCCTAAAAAACCTTCTTGATGCCTATAAATTTACTGATGCTCTGTTGCCGCTTGATCCTATGAGCGCAACCAAAGAGCAATTATTGCTAGTGCACACTCCTGAATATGTAGAAAAGATTCGTAAACTCAGCGCAGAAAACGGCGGTAATGCGGGAGAGCTGACCCCTTTTGGTCCAGGCAGTTATGAGATTGCCTTGCTGGCAGTTGGTGGTTGCATTAGCGCCTGCGAGGCGGTCTTAGAAGGTAAGATTCAGAATGCCTATGCCTTAGTGCGACCATGTGGACATCATGCTGAACCAGATCGCGGACGAGGCTTTTGCATTTTCTCTAACTTGGCTATCACTGCGCGTGAATTGTTATTACGCGATGAAGTGAACAAGGTAGCTGTCGTAGATTGGGACGTTCACCATGGCAATGGTACGGAAACAGTGTTCTATGATGATCCTGATGTCCTAACAATTTCACTGCATGAAGATTCACTCTATCCCCACAATTCTGGGGCTGTTGAGGATTGTGGTGAAGGTGATGGATTGGGTTTCAATATGAATATACCATTACCTCCAGGTAGTGGCGGTGGTGCTTATGATGCGGCAATGCGTAGAATAGTCCTTCCAGCTCTCGATCAATTTCAACCAGATATCATCTTAGTCGCTTCTGGCTTAGATGGAAGTACTTGGGATCCTCTAGGCCATATGATGTTGCTTTCTTCTCACTATCGAGCAATGACTGAGCAATTACTCGCAGTAGCGGAAAATCTCTGTAAAGGGCGGCTCGTGATTTGTCATGAGGGCGGATATTCAGCTGGCTATGTGCCATTCTGTGGCACAGCTATTATTGAAGCACTGTCCGGCAAGCTTAGTGGAATCGTTGACCCGTTTGCCAAGTACGAATCAAAATGGCAACAGATACAATCCAATCAAGAACAGGCAGTGCAGCAGGCGCAAGATATCGCTTTTGCCAGCTTTCAAAAAGCCTGCGCCGCCTGAAAAAATTCGGTAGTTTTTTTATGGACGAGTCGTGCGGGATTTAGGACCTAACTGCGTCGGAATAATTTCATAAGCGAGTTTTATCCAGTCACACACAAGAGGGCGGGTGTCTCGCGGATCTATTACCTCTTCAACGCCAAAAGCTTCTGCGGTTCTTAAAGGCGAGCGATATTTTTCAAGCATGTCCTCGAGTTCACGGCGGCGAGCATCCGGGTCAGCAGATGCTTCGATGTCCCGTTTATAGGCTGCTTGAACGCCGCCTTCAATTGGCAGAGAGCCCCAATCTGCAGATGGCCAAGCATAGCGAAGGTTAAGGCCATCAGACTTCCCATGGCCGCCGCCGGCCACCCCATAGCAGCGCCGAATAATTACTGCAAGCCAGGGGATTGAAGATTGATAGATTGCCATAAGTGCGCGACTTCCTAAGCGCACGGTACCTTCTTCTTCGGCTTTGGTGCCTATGAGAAAGCCCGGATTGTCGACCAGGTTAAGTACAGGGATGTGGAAAGTGTCGCAAAGGTCGACAAAGCGCATCATCTTTTCTGACGCGCTAGCATTAACTGCGCCACCATGGTGATAGGTATCATTGGCCATTACCCCAACCGAGTAGCCATCTAATCTAGCTAAACCAACAACCAGGGCTTCACCATAATTGGGGCTGATCTCAAAAAATGAACCTTTGTCGACGACTGAATGAATGACGTCACGCACTTGAAACATTTGGCGGCGGTCTCGAGGAATGACCGAGAGGAGAGATTCATCCCTGCGATCTACAGGGTCGTCAGTTTTAATTCGAGGTGACACTTGCCAAACATTTTGTGGAAGGTAAGAAAGGAATTGTTTTATTGTGGCGAAAGCTTCTTCTTCTGTATCAACTTCGTTGTCTACAGCTCCACTGCCGTTCGCATGAATCTGCGAGCCGCCTAATTCGTTTTTCCCAACTGGTTTGCCAAAGCCTCGTTCGACTACTGGTGGTCCTGCAACAAACAATTGGCTAGTTTCTTTAATCATTAGTGAGAAATGAGAAATTGTGACTCGAACAGCACCTAAGCCAGCAACTGACCCCATACAGGCGCAAACAACAGGCACATGTCCCATGAGCTGCATCGTGGTTTCGATCCCTTTTAGTGCGGGTATATAGGAGTGACCAACCACCTCAAGCGTCTTAACGCTGCCGCCACCACCGCTACCATCAACGAGTCGTACCAATGGTAAGCGCATTTCCAGCGCATATTTTTCTCCGTAGCCTGATTTGTTGCCGACCTTGGCATCTGCAGCGCCGCCTCTAACTGTGAAGTCGTCTCCACCGATAACTACTCGACGTCCGTTCAGATCTGCAGTGCCTAAAACAAAATTAGAAGGAGTGAAATCAGTTAACTCGCCATCGTCGTCATAAACCACTTTTCCAGCGAGGGCGCCAATTTCATGGAATGATTCATGGTCCACCAATAGCTCGATGCGTTCACGTACTGTGAATCTGCCATTATCATGTTGACGTTGGATTCGTTCTTCGCCGCCCATTTTCTTGGCCAATTCTTCTCGGTGCTTCAATTCATCAATTTCTTTTTGCCAGGACATCTGCTTCTCCGTGTTGGGGCGCTAAAGGTAAATTAATCGAAGTACGGGTGCAAGTTAAGGGGCTTTGCGTGCCGAATGGATGCAAATCCTTGTTGATTTACAAGGACCTGTGCGATTTAAGCTTATTGAGAATGTAGTTCCGTGACGAAAGTACTGGCAAGTAGCGCTTGCTATGGAACTCTGCAACTAAAATTTTCCGCCACATCGGTGCTACCGTTACCATTGTAAATAGCTTCGGCTGGATGGACGCACAAAGGTCGAGTTCGCACAGTTTCACCATCAATTATTTTTGAAGCCACAATCGATTCTGGGGCGATGTCACGCTCCACCCAATCTTCCAAGGCAGATAATGCATCAAAGCTGTCAGGTCCAGGCCCGCCGCTACAATGAGCCATGCCGGGGACCATGAATAGTCGATAAAAATCTTGTGTGGAATCCAGTGCTACTTGATAGTTCGGCGCCTGAATATCATCGGCGATGATATCGACGGCTTCTTCAAAATAGTTGATAGATGCAACAGGAGAGATGTCAGGGTCGCTCCAACCATGATAGACAATCAATTTGCTACCATTATCTCGCAGCGCACGCAGATCAGGATTGTCAGAATCCACAGCGGGTCCAACTTTATCCAAGGCGTAGGTGAGATCATTGTCAAAATCGAAGTCGCGGAAATTCCATTCAGGATCATTAAAGACAAACCAGCGAAAGAAGCCTTCTCCACCACGCCAATGGAGTGACTTATAGGGCTCAGCTCCAGTCACCCAGGTAGACCAGCTCCCTCTAGCAGCTTCGCCGCCTGGAACTAGGCCGGGATAAATTACTTTGCCAGAAAAATCTTTTACCCCTGACCAGATTTTCTCAACAGCGGAAACTTGCTTTGGTGTTAAACAAGAATTGTTATCGATGCCAGCAGGACAAGTCAGCGTGGCTGGTTCGAAGTTACAGGCTAAAGGGTTTTGCAGGATGCCATCTTCTATGCCATCAATGGCGTCACAAGCAGCATTTACCGCATCGCCCAGCGCTGGCAACTTAGCCGGCTGGATCCAGGCTTCTTCATCACTGAGCATGGCTTGGGAATACCATAAATGGGCGCCAGCATAGAATCGCGTCCAATCATTGGCTGGATCGCCTGCTATAATGCCATCGAAATCATCAGGATATCGCTGTGCTTCCATGAGGCCTTGCTGGCCACCTTTGGAGCAGCCGACGTAGTAAGAGTGGTTGGGGGGAGAACGATAGAAAGCTTTGGTTACTTGTTTGGCATTCACAGTTGTCAGGTGCAGGGAGCGGTGTCCGAAATCTTCTATTAGATCTTGTCTACCAGAAGCCCAAGAAGCGTCAAAAGGAATTGGGCCAGCTTTGTGGCCGGTATCTGTGCTTGCAGTAGCATAACCACGACGTATGGCAGCAGCCATCGCACCATAGCTTATAGTTCCAGCCATGCCACCATTACCAACGCCTTGGTATTTACCGTTCCACTCTGTCATGGGTAGCCAAACTTCGAAATTTATTGCTGGAGAAGATACGCCAATAACACGGCAGAACTCTGGCAGGGCAATGGAGCTATTCAAGCCCGGTGTGCGAAATGAATTCGCTTTTACCACTTGGGCAACTGAGATTGTTGTATCCTCTAATATCAAGTTAGTAAGTTGGGCGCAGGCGCTGCGTAGATTGCTTTGCGCATTTGCTAGTGAGCTTGCGCTAATTAGGCTAACGAAAAGCAAGAATTTTGCGAATTTCGATTTAGGCATATCCATATTATCCTTTCCAAGAAGGTAAATTATTCAGCAATGCGACCTAAAAAGGGTACCAAAACTGGGGTATTTGCCAAGTAACTTTGATACTCGGGATCAGATCCCCAGCGTTCCTGTCCACTTGCTTCTAATAGTTTAACGCCACTGACTTTAATTAATAACAAAGTTACGAAGATAGGCGACATCAGAGTTATAAGCTGCCAGCCTGATAGTGCAGGAAAAGCAGCAACTGTAATTCCCACCCAAAGAATAATCTCTCCAAAATAATTAGGATGTCGCGTTATAGACCATAAATCAGATGTTATAAAATTATTGCTGTTTTCACTATTCTTTCGAAAGATTGTTTTTTGCCTATCGGCAATCACTTCAAACCCGAAGCCGAAGAGCCACAAACTACAACCAATGATTAAAAAAGTGTCGATCCCGGCTTGGGTCGTTGAGGTTATGGCAGCTAAGCCTGCAGCCATGGTGACGAATACCCAGCAACCGCCTAGGGTCCAAGTAAGAAGGTAGCGTAGGAAAATTGTTTTCATTATTAAGAATCGGCTATCTTGGCCCGCTTTTTTCACTCTCATAAAAAGAAAGCTACCCAGCCGAGTTGCCCAGATAGCTATCATCACACTCAGAACTAAGTCGCGGGCATCGAGATTGGGGTGCAGATTGACTGCAGCTATTAGAGTTGCGATATAAGATAGGGAGCCAGTAAGATCAAAGTAGTGTTCGGTTTGATAAATATAGGCCGGAATGAAAACTAGCCAATGCAATATAAAACCAATGCTGGCACAAATCATAAAAAGAGGCATGCCACCCCAACTAACACTTCCTTGATTTCCAGCGAGAACAATACTGCTGGAAAATAGTAAGACAACGACTATGCTAATAATTGATTTGATACTTCTCTCCTAAAAGTCCACTCGGGCTAACGCTATACCACTTTCGCCTGCTACCGCATAGAGTAGATAAACCACTCCATCTTCAACATAGAGCGAAGGATCGCGTAATTGGTTTACTTGACCATAGGCAGTTGATCGCACTGAGGGTTCGATGGGAGCATCAGCCCCTTCCCAATCGTATTCTGCGCGCAGAACTTCGACTTCAGGGCTTTCTTGCCAATCGTTCCAATCGTCGGTTAATTCAATAGTGGAGAGCATTATAGTTTCTGGAGCATCGCCAACTCTAGTCCAAAATACATAGAGGTAATTCCCACGGATAATGACTGCCGAATGACGCATTGTGGATTCGAATAGTAAGGGGCCCGTCTCAAAATCTGTTAGCCCATTAGCAGATCGGTAAAATTGACCGGGCATTGCAATGGTGTAAGTCATTCCGGCGTGTTTAAAAGCTCGGACATAGGTTCGACCAATATTTTCCGGTAGCGTTGTAAAATTGATTCCATCTGGGGAAGTTGCCACACGAGAGTGTTGTTGCGCTGCTGCCTCTAATCCGTGAAAATACATAATAATGTGTTGGCTTTCCTCATCCACATGGACATCGGGTGAGGCGATATGGGGCTCAGTGAGTTCCAGTGCTAAATCATGAGACACCTTGACACCACTGGCCTTTCTGCGCGCCACTAATTCAGCAAGTCGTCCTTCAGCAATTGGCGGGCGAGTAGCCGCAAAAAACGAATCTTCAATTTTCATTGAGCCAGGTTCATGAATCTGCCATGGACCAGCTATACTATCCGCATAGGCAAGACGAATATAAAGGCCTTTGTGGTCAGCGAAGTAGAGATAGTAATTGCCGAGGCGGTTAGGCGCCCATTCGGGCACTTTGATCATTGATGGGCCTTGAATATTGATGCCCACACTGGGGTGAATGTCGGGGCCAATTAAAGTGCGATCTAACAATCGAGTTACTTTCACGTTCGCTAGATCAGGTTTTTGAGCATTCAGTGGAAGAGAAAAAATACTCAGGGTGAGTATTAATAGTCCCAAAAAATAGTGGCTTATGGCTATTTTGGAATTTTTCATTAGTTGCTCTTGTTATTAGAGATTCAATGCAAAGACCAGAGTATGGGTGCTGTGGATAAAAGTCCATACAGCAGGAAAGTTTTGTTCGCAGCTTGATGCACTGTCTTTATGATAGGGGATGTTCGGAGGATCAGTATAGGCAAGACTCTAAGGCTTAGCTAATAGGAAAATAAATAAAAATTACTTTACACATAGATTTATTAACTTCCTGTTTTTATCCCTTTGCCTTTCGGAGCAACAGAACTAATTTGCCAGCTTAGTTCTACTGACTGGTAAATCAACAAAATCTCCCTCACGTTTTTCTGCGGACGCTGTAATCGCTTCTTTGATTTCAGCATTTTGCAGCATGCTTGCATTCCATATCCCGATGTAATCTAGAGTATCGTCTGTGGAGTGGTCTCTGGCGTAATTAATTATTCGCTTGCTGCCATAGACGGCGAGAGGGGCCTTTGTTGCGATTTCAGCAGCGATTTTCATAACTCCATTGAGCATGGTTTTATGATCGGGATAAATTTCATTGATTAGCCCGTGAGTTAAGGCTTCAGCTGCAGTCAGGCGACGGCCAGTATAGGCAAGTTCTTTGACCACTCCCTCAGGAATTAATTTAGTGATGCGTGGGAAAGTGCCAACATCGGCAGTCATGCCAATATTAATTTCATAAATAGTAATAAACCCGTCAGCGGTCATATAGCGCATATCGCAGGCAGTGATTAGGTCAACTCCACCACCGAAGGCGCCACCTTGAATTGCTGCCAATACAGGTAGGCGGCAGTTATCGAGGCAGGAGAAAGCTTCTTGCATGTACTTTACCGTGTCAAAAAATCTTGCACCTTCTTGTCGCTGCAGTTTTTCTTGGGCATCTGCATCAGTGCTGGTTTTGATGCTACTACCAAAAACTGACAAATCCAAACCAGCAGTAAAATGCGGGCCAGTTGAAGATAGAACAATGACTCTTGCCTTAGAGTTGCTGTCGATTTCTTTGACGATAAGTGGTAATTCATCCCAGAATTCATGAATCATGCTGTTGCGTTTCTTTGGTCGATTCAAAACAATATGGGCTATATTATTCTTGATAGTTACTTCGAAACACTTATAACTCACAGACTTTCTCCAGGTTTATCTACAAAATAGTGATAACTAGCCACGACAATGAAAATCAATGGAGTCGTTTCCATTGGGTATACTTTTAATCATGGAACCAAATGATGTGACACCGACATTTGCTATTCGTTTTCGACGATCGTCCATATAGGCAGTAAATGAAATCTTAGCAGGTTTAGTTAAACTAGTTTCGATATCGCTTAGAACTACTGCGTAATATTTGGCAATAAAATTTTTGGTAAATTGTTTTCGACGTTCATATGCATTCAACGCTGCTGCGACTTTTTCTTCGCCATCTAGCACGGAATTTTGCCAGGCCCTACACATTAATCGAACGGCAGCCATTTCATCGCCGTTGATAAAGCTTCGAGCATTAGAAATTATTATAAATATGTCTTGTAGCTGACTATCGCTAACATTTAATCTGCGTTTGGCAACGGCAGGCCTACTGGCAATTTCTTCCATTAATTTATTTAGTACAGCACGATCAATTTCTTCCGGGGCTATATTGTTAGTCGCCACATAGAGACGACCTGAAGTTTCTTCTCGAAGGTGCTCTAAGGTTTGTGCTTGTGCGAGGCGGTCACTGATAATCGCTGGCTCTAAATTAGACTGGGCGACTACCAAATTTGTTAGAAGTAAGAGGAAGTAACAACTTGACCGTATTAAATTCATGAAAAATAGACTTTCTTAAAATAGAATTTATAGAAATAGAGGCGAGCACCTTGCTCGCCCAAGAAGGTTGGCCTAATTACCTCGTTGAATAAGATTAGGTTCTAACTGTGGATATTCAATTCCTAATTGATCGAGGTAAGTTTCATGGCGCGAGGGATCATAATACAGTTCTTCCAGTAATGGTTTGAACTGGGCCATTATCTCAGCATTTTTCTCGATAGCGGGAGCATCATCTGGGCCGATAAAGGGTTCGTATTGAACATTCGCAGTTTGCACTTCCGCAAAATAAGTATGAGCATCTTCTACTAGAGATTGGTCTGTTACTAGATCTAACATCGTGGCAGCAACTACCTTGGAGCCAGCTGTTGCGCCCTTATGGGCAATAGGCGTGGCCATTGCCATGGCGCTGGACCAATGATGACCTTGCAGTCCTCGCACGTTAGCTGGGTATCGAAGAGTTACCGTTGGCACGCTCCAGGAAATATCGCCAATGTCATCTGAGCCACCAGAAATCGGGTTTTCAGGAGGTTCACCGATTCCCGACAAGTCAGTTGCTAGGCCTTGTGGATCATCGGACCCCATCAAAGTTTGTAAGGCCTTCGCAAATCGCTGATCATCTTCAGACCAGGTAGGCAGTCCAACGGCTTTTATGTTTTCGTCCATTGCAATAGCGATGGGCTGATTGAAATGCCGTGGCCATGCTGCCCCGACAATCCGCCGGCTAACGCTGGTATCAGTCATGATCGCAGCGCCTTCGGCAACTCTTTGTAGTGTTGCAAAATTACTGCGAATGTTTTCTGCTGTTATTTCTCGGATGAAATACCAAACACTGGCGTAGGAGGGCACAACATTGGGTTGGTCGCCGCCGTTGCTAATTACGTAGTGCGATCTCTGCAGAGGATGCAAGTGCTCGCGCCTAAAATTCCAGCCGACATTCATGATCTCAACGGCATCCAGTGCGCTACGTCCTTTCCAGGGATCGCCGGCGCCGTGGGCGGCTACGCCATCAAAAAGATATTCCACCGACACAAGACCAGTGCCGCGGGCATCTCCCCAAGACACGCTTAGATTATTAGATACGTGAGTAAATAGAACTGCATCGACACCATTGAATAATCCATCTCTGGCATACCAAGCCTTCGTTGCTAATAATTCTTCTGCAATACCAGGCCACAATATGATTGTTCCGGGTAAGCCTTCTCGTTCCATGATCTCTTTTACTGCCAGGGCTGCAACAATATTTACGGCCTGACCAGAGTTGTGACCTTCGCCATGACCCGGTGCGCCTTCGATCATGGGTTGTCTGTAGGCAACACCTGGCATTTGAGAGGCGCGTGGGATGCCGTCGACATCTGAGCCTAGGGCGATAACAGGTTCACCGCTGCCCCAACTGGCCCACCACGACGAAGGTATGTTGGACACACCCAATTCAATATCGAAGCCGTTTTCTGCTAGGATCTCGGTTAAGTATCGTTGTGTCTCAAATTCCTGAAAGCCGAGCTCCGAATAGGAAAACAGCGTATCTACAATCTCCTGAGTCATTTTGGACATGGAATCAACTGATTCGGCTGCATCGGCCTTGAGACCACTAAACTGGCTCGTGTTTTGAGCGACAACGCTAGTGCTAAATAGGGCAATTAGTAACGAGGGTAGCAAACGGCCAAATTTCATAATGGAACCTGCTGTAGAATTTATCGAAGACCAAGGTTACGACTTTTTCCAGCGTCTCGCTACTTTCCAACAAAGAAGCTCAAAGTAGAAGCCAATGAAAACAGCCACAAGACACTGTATTCGGTGATCCAGTTAAAACACCATACAGTCCTATCTAACCCAGCAAACCAAATGCCATCAAAACTCGTTGACCGAGCTATTCCACCCCTGCATTATTTTGAGAGCATCAAGAGATTTTCTGCCGATCTTAATTGAACCAAAATCATAGAAAATTTGGGAGAAGAAAATGGAAGCGTTAACAGCTGGCATTATTTAAATTGCCATTTTGGTGGGCTCATTAGTTAGCTTTATGTTGGGCGGCTTTGGTGCTCACTAATATTGTTCAGCAATACAGTCGGGGGAAGCGTTGGTGCAGATATCAGGGGTGGAGCAAAGAAGCCGATTTCAGTTAGTGATGTTACGTCAGATACTTTGTTTATAGTCTTCCCCTTAACTACGCAGACTGCATTGACATGTTATTTTCTGCGTTCCCAATTAATAAAAGTAGTTACAGCTAACTGCAGTTATTTACGCCAAACTCTCACGTTCTTTCTCAACCAGTACTCTGCGTAAGATTTTTCCCGCGGCTGATTTTGGTATTTCATCAATTATTTCCAAGCGACGAATTTTTTTGTGTGGTGAAACTTTTTCGGCCACGTAAGTCATTATTTCTTCAGGAGACATGTCCTCTTTCAATACGACAAACGCCTTGGGTACTTCGCCAGCTTCTTCGTCTGGACTGGGTATGACAGCGCAATCTGCGATGGAAGGGTGACCAAGGAGCACAGCTTCCAACTCGGCTGGAGCAACCTGGTAGGCTTTGTATTTTATGAGTTCTTTTACCCGATCAACGATGTAGAAGTATCCGTCCTCGTCGGCATAGCCAATATCGCCAGTGTGAAACCAACCTTCGTCATCAACTGAATGATCCGTTGCCGCTTGGTTATTTAAATAGCCAGCCATCACATGGGGGCCTCGTACCAAAACTTCGCCACGTTGGTTTACTCCTAGGTCTTCACCAGTTTCAGTGTCTATTAGTTTAGATTCGGTATTAGGAAGAGTCGGTCCTACCGCGCCGGTCTTATCAAAGCCATCAGCTAGGCGAGTAATGTGGCAAGCACCGCTAACTTCTGTAAGTCCATATCCCTGATATATGGCCGAGTTCATCCGCGTTGCACAAGCTGCTTCCAACTCCTGACCTAATGGAGCCGCACCGCTGGCGATTAATCGCACACTTGAAATATCATAGTTATCAACCATGGGCTGTTTCGCTAAAGCTAGTACTAAAGGTGGCACAACATTGAGGCAGGTGGCCTTGTAGTCTTGAATTATTTGCAGATATTGCTCAAGATCAAATCTCGGCATAGTCACCAAGGTGGCCCCTCGATAGATAGCAAGATTTAGAATCAACACCATGCCGTAAATATGAAAGAAGGGTAGAACACCGATAAGGCAGTCGTCTTCATCAATGGGGTTGGACTCGCAAGAAATCACCATATTCGTCACCAAATTTCGATGAGTGAGCATAACTCCTTTGGAAAGGCCAGTAGTACCACTAGAGTACGGCAGAGCTACAATGTCGACTTCTGGGTTTATGAAAATGCTTGGAGCATTGCCATCATTCTCCAATAGTTCGGCAAATGGCGTAACACCTTCAATGCCTTCGCAGTCACCCAAAACAAAAACTTCTTCGATATCACATTCGGCAGCGGCGGGTAAAGCGCGGTCAAGAAATTGGGGAATGGTAACTAAATATTTTGTTGCAGAATCTTTGAATTGGTGAACCAAGTCATCATGGGAATATATTGAATTGACCGTAGTATTTATGCCGCCCGCTTTGGCAACGCCCAGGAAAATAACAGCATACTCAGGCAGATTTGGACAGAAGATCGCTAGCACATCTCCTTTCTTAAAACTACGTTGACTAAGACCGGTAGCCAAGTGATCGATTTGTTGTTTCAACTGATTGTAGCTAAGAGATCTTTGCGACAGGCCTTCTACTAATGCAACCTTGTCCCCGAGTTCATCGACCCGGCCAAGAACTACTGTGGTTAAATCAGACCCAGGAATATCAACATCGGCCTGATTGGATTTGAATATCACTTTTGCTTCCCCTTCTAACACTCTGCTTGCGAATCGTCATTTCCATGAGGTTCAGAGCACAGTGCCACCCGTTATGGAATAATTTTGGATTCATCCAGTAGTTAAATCTTGCCATCGATACGAAAAATTCGTTCGACATGTATATTCTCTGTGCAGATTTAAAATCTAATGGTTGGCAATGTTAGGCGGACATGCCTCTTGCTGCGATGGGCCAAATTGCCTCCACCTGATTATTACGAATGGCGTACATGTGATCATATAGGTTTACGACAGGGTCACAATGAGAAACGATTAGCTCAATTTTTTCCGCAACCTTATAAGTGCGTGAGGCATTTTCTTCATATCGAACCGTGCCAAACTCATCTGATCCAGAAGAGTAGCTGATACCGCTCTCACCTTTAATTATTGCCCATGGTCGATTTATAGTACAAGCCTTCGCTCCAGCATCGGTGGTGCAGCGCCCAGCGTATTGGTCGTTTAAAACAGTAGTGAGAATAGTTAGGGCAGGTTCAAAATCCGTGAAGTGCTCTATGTTGTCTTCGCCGCCTATACCCAAGTATTGTGCATCCATAAATACATAACTGCCTACCTGAATATCTGTAAGTCCGCGGGTTTGGTGGTCAATATTGTAAGTGCCGGTTCCACCGCCGCTGAAAACCTCAGTGGTTAGTCCGCTAGCTTGGAACTGCTCATGGGTGTTGGTCGCAGCAACCAATCTTTCTAAAGTTTGGTTCTTGCGCTTTTCAAATCCTTTAACATGTTGAGAACCACCGTCGTAGCAAAGCAATCCCCGAAGCCTGAGACCAGGAAGTTGATCGATAAGCTGGGCTAACTCAAGCGCAGGTGTGCCGGCAGTGATTCCTGTTCGGTGGCCGCCAGGATCTACATCAACTACAACATCAGCAACTATTCCCATGGCTTGAGCAGCCTCAGATAGCAGTCGCGCGTTGCTTGGAGAATCTGTTGCCTGAATAAATTCCTGGCAAGATTGTCTTAGAGTCATGGCGCGGCGAATTTTAGTGGTGGTGACATTCGTTGTGGTCATCAATATTTCATTGATGCCATGTTGATACATGGCTTCCGCCTCGCTAATTTTTGCGGTGCAAATTCCTACCGAACCACTGTCTAATTGCATATGTGCAATGGTTGGGCACTTATGGGTTTTTGCGTGGGGGCGGCTGGCTATGCCATTTTGTGAAGTTGTTGACTGCATCTTCGCGATATTACTTTCCAGCGCATCTAAATCGACACACAGAGATGGTGTGTCCAGCTCCCATTTGGATACATCTTCCTGCATGGTTCCGTCGGCATATAGAGCGTGCATTTCATTAGCGGTATAACCTTTCACGGTTGTCGGTAACCAAATTGCGGCTGCGCCAGTTGATTGGAGAAATCTTCTTCTAGTTAGAGAGTCCTTGGACATTCGTCTGCGCTCCTATGCTAATTCGTAACATTTTAGCTAATAATTGATGCTTGTTCATTAATTGATAACTATCAATAGTTAACAACAGGATACAAGCTACAGTCTCGCAAAGTCTATATTTATAGGACATTCGCGAATATCTGCCAAACTCAACTTAATAATCCACTTTGAGCGATACCGTCAAATACAAACTGTATCGCCAAAGCGGAGAGGAGAACACCGAAAATTCTTGAGATCACATGCATACCAGTAACACCTAGTAGTTTTTGCAGGCTACTCGCCAGCAACAGCATTGTTAGCGTGATGAGCAAGACTAGGAGTAATGCAGCTATGACAGCAATTTGTAAGCTAATATCGTCTTCAGCATTCGCCATCAAAAGAATTACTGCCCCCAAAGCTCCCGGACCAGCAATTAAAGGTGTAGCTATGGGAAATACAGAGATATCGCGTTTTGATAAGGCTTCCTGTTCTTCCTCATCAGTGGTTGATGTGCCGCCAGAATGGCGTGCGAACACCATGTCTATTCCAATTAACAAAAGGAGGATTCCGCCCGCCGTTCTCAAAGCTGCAAGTGAGATGCCTAAGCTGCTTAGAAGAAAATCGCCAATTAAGGCAAAAACAATAAGAATTGAGCCAGCAATAAGCACAGCACGAACTGCCATTTTCTGTCTGTGTTTGGGTGTTGCGCGTGAAGTCAGAGCTGCATACATCGCCGCAACATCAGGTGGCCCTATAGTAGCAAAGAAAGTGGCAAAGGCCACTGTGGCAGTTTCAATTATAAGTTCATTCATGGTGTTTCTTCTGGCGATATGCTTTTAGATAGTTGAGTTTGAATAGCAGTTCTATTTAGGCAGAATGGAATTTTCGCAATCTTGAACAAGTTATTCAGCAGAGATTATATGAGCAAGTGTAATTAGCTAATAGACAACAAAGCCTATATGCACTACCAAAAAATTTATATTGTAACCTTTTCACTATTTAATTCCTTACCGCTCAGCGATAATGGTTCTACTGCTGGATCGCTGCTGCCACTGCTTGTTGAGCATGCAGTTTAACTGTGTCATAAAGTCGAATATCTGTGTCTTGCTGACTTATGAGTAGCGCGATTTCCGTGCAACCTAATATTATTGCGTCCAATTTTTGTTGCTGCAGTTTTTCAATGATTTCTAAATAAGCCTTACGGGAAGAATCATTGATTATGCCGAGGCAAAGTTCTTCGTAGATCACCTGGTGAATGATTTCTCTATCTTCCTGCTCTGGAACTACAACTTCCAAGTCATATTTTTCCACTAACCGTGATTTATAGAAACCTTCTTCCATAGTGAATTTAGTTCCTAATAAACCAACGCGTTTTACTTTATCGGCTAGTAGGGAGATTGCCGTCGCATCTGCTATGTGTAGGAGAGGGATTGAGATAGCGGCTTCAATTTGTGGGGCTACTATGTGCATAGTGTTAGTACAAATTATCAGCAGGTCGGCACCAGCAGATTCCACGGATTCAGCTGCGGCGCAAAGAATTTTTGCAGTTCCTTCCCAATCATTCTGATGTTGTAGTTTTTCGATCTCATCAAAATCTACGCTAACCATGGAAATTTTCGCCGAATGTAAGCCACCCAATGCATTCTTCACGCCTTGGTTGAGTTCTCGATAGTATGTAGCGGTAGATTCCCAGCTCATTCCGCCAAGCATTCCGATCGTTTTCATCGAATTTCCTCTGTGTTTTTTTTCAAAGATGCCACCAGCTTGTTTCTGCAATCGTGTTAATCTAAAGCTGCGAAATGGGCCAGTTGGTTGATTATAAAACTAGCCACAGTTTTCATAGACTTGAGATTACACTTTGCTCTTAAGTACTACTTTCAGGAGAGGGCTCGCCTTGCACACTTAATAAGAAGAGTAAGGCCAGACCGAAAAAGGGATCGTATTCTAGTCTTAAAGCTTCTGTTACACCATGATTTCTTAAGGTTTTAGTGTGCTTAATAAATCAGGAATACAGGCCCTAATGAATCACCTACTTATAGCATGAGTGTAAGCAAACTTTGTCTCTCAATTATAAATATTTACGCCGCGTTCTCCAGCCATTCGTAGCAGCGATATTGTTGACATCTTGCAGCGGGAGTGAACGTATCGAAAATAACGACACGAGCGCAGGAATCCCAGATGGGTTTGTCGATCTAGCTCAGATTATGCCGGCATGCCAAGCAGCAATTCATATAGAGTTGCGTTATTTCTCCAACAATAATTTTATTGGAACGGTTATCGATGGTTATAAGGCTAAGAAGCTCTATCTTAGTAATGAGGCGGCGGCGCAATTACTGGAGGTGCAAAGGGAATTGGTGGAATTGGGATTCAGTCTAAAAGTTTTCGATGCTTATCGTCCTCAGCAGGCGGTGGACCATTTTGTACGTTGGGCCAGGGATCTAGCAGATGTGAAAAACAAGCAATCTTATTACCCAGGTGTATCTAAAGAAAATTTGTTTCGGGATGGATATATCTCAGAGCGTTCAGGGCACTCTCGAGGTTCAACTGTCGACCTTACCTTGATTGATCTTGGATCTGGAAACGAATTGGATATGGGCACTGGCTATGATTATTTTGATCCACTGTCATGGCCAAGTAGTGACAAAGTGAGCGCTGAGCAGAAGAATAATCGCTTGCTGTTGCAAGAAGTAATGAGAAAACATGGGTTTCAGCCACTGATAGAAGAATGGTGGCATTTCACATTGCGGGATGAACCTTTTCCAGATACCTATTTTAATTTCCTGATTATTTGATCTATCAAATAGAGTGGAAAGTCGCTAATTAGATTAATGAATCGATCAATCACAGCGTAGATCCATGAGTAAAATACGCGAAAGAGCTCTAGTTCAGTCCCCAGCAGGGTTTTAATTAACGATATTCTATCGCTGACTTTATGCCTCGGGTTCGATGTTTGTTTCGGTGAATTAGGTAACCCAGAATAGCACGCGTCGGGCTAGACAAAATCTGAAGAATGATGACTAGTTTGGGACTTTAAAGCATGCGTTTTTGCGCGATTTCCTTTGACCTCTGTATCGATCAGTCGATCGTAAGGAGTCAGAGCTATTCGCCGTGGGGTGTGTCACCGAAAAGGTGGTCAGGAATTTCGACGCCTTGTTCTTGATAGTAGCGCAGAGCGCCGGGGTGCAGAGGAACTGGAATGCCTATGAGTGCTACATCTAAATTCATGGATTTCGTTGCGCTATGAATTTCTTGTAAGGTCGACAGGTTTTCCCATAGTAATTTTGTTAGGTTATAAACGATTTCTTCTGATACATCATCTCTCACTACGAGCACATTAGGGCTATAAGCCGTCGTGATTGCTTCTTCTTGATATGGATAGGTGCCAGGCTCTAATTCATAGAAATTCCACAGCGGGAATTCATAATTTATTGCATCAAGTTGTTCTTGAGTGAAATCTAAAATAGTCATACGGTCAGCAAGTTGCGCATATGCCTGCGTGATTGCAGTAATCGGTGGTCCGGCTGGCACATTCATCCCTACGATGTTGCCATCTTGCATTGCTCCAGCAGACGCTCCATAGCCCATATAGGCTAAGTTAAATTGATTTTTATAGTCGATGCCTAAGGCTTCCAAAATATAAGCGCCGGTATATTCCGCTCCTGAGTTGCGCATACCCATTGCATATCTCTCGCCATCGATGTTGCCTAAGTCTGCGATTGTTCCATCGGTAACTAAATCTGAATGGAGGACGAAGTGTTCGACATTTGGCCACATGGCACTAATGGAACGCAGGTAGGGCTGTGGGTTTCGAATGGGCCCGGACCCCTCTTGTGCCCAGGCAGCAAAAATAGACAAGATCAGGCCAAACTGGGCCTGATTGTCTCTCAGTAATTTGATGTTCTCCATTGAGCCAGCTGAGCTTATAGCTGTTACGGAAAATTCTGAATCCTCCTGCGCTGTTACTAACGTCGATAAGGCAACACCCACAGGATAAAACGTGCCGCCGGTTGTGCCAGTGGTGAGGATATAGGTTTGTCGATTTTGGGATTGATCAGTACAATCACTGAGCAGGGTTGCAACGACTACTACTAATAGCAACTTGATTTTTTGCAATCGCATCAAACTAAGTAAGGCCTTTGACTTTGTTAATGATGGGGAGGCTCCAGTCTACAACGCATACCTGGCTAGGGCTATCTGCAATCGTTTGAAGTAATAGCCTCATCGACATTAAACGGTGCAGACAAAGTTACAGAGAAGATTGGGCTATTGTCCCTAGGCTTTGCGGTCAGAGAAAGCATTACTGCTTGAATGCTAAGTTTTTCAGCATTAATATTATAGTCGAGCGCTGCAATTTATTGCTGACTTACCTGTTCCAGCGCGCATTAAAGTACATTCATCCGCACTGCAGGCAAAACTATTATGGGCAATTACCAGGTAATTGCGATATCCAAGAATGTATTAGCTCCACACCTTCGTTGTGAATAAGTGAACGGCCCAACTCTGGCATCATTTCATCAGGTGCCGTTGTGTTCATGCGGTAAATGAGGATGGATTCCTCAGGAATTCCAGGAACAATACCGTAGAGTAGATCGCCAGCACCCCCCCCGGCTGCTACAGGAGGCTTACAAACTCCTAGATTGATCGATATATCGTGTGAGCCGTCTAGCAATAGAGCTGATGTATCGGCGGCGCCATTAGGATTATGGCAGTGGCCGCAGTGGATATTTAAATAAGCAAGCGCTCTGGTATCGGTATCGAGGCTCTCATCCATCCAAGACAAAGTTTCTTCGATTTCAGGCATGCTTTGTAGCCAATTCCTTTCTTGTAAAATTTCCGTCTGCAAAAGTGAATTTGTATCATCTAGAGAAAAGCGAGCATTGAGTTGTGATGCAATAGCGCCAAGGGGGTGCATTTCACCGTGTGGGTGTTCGGTAACATGACAGGCTGAGCATTGATTCTCATTAGGAACAAAATAAGTAAAATCTAAGCTTCCGGCGTCACTTTTTAAGCTAATGTTTTTACTCGCGCCAGCGACACGAAGGAATGCTTCTGTTTGTGCGTCATTCCAAACATAAGGAAAGGCAGTCCAGCCATTGGTTCTTTTAACTAGTAGACGGGTTTCGATAATTACATTCTTTCGAAGGTCGAGAGTCTTAAGTCCCGGGTCAGCTACTTTAACGAGCTCACCGTTTGCATTAAGTGGATAATAAAAAGTTTTACTGAGTATGGTTCCTCTCGGATAGTCGATTTCTCCATCAGCTAGAGTGGCTTGCTCGCCTTGTGGAAGCCAGAGAGTGCGCAATTTATGTGCATAATCTGTAAATAATTGGTTGGTTGGCCGAAATACAAGACTAGCCTCTACTGGACTAAATTCAGTGGTGGAAAGGCTAAACAGGTTCCACTCAGACAGCCGCTGGGGGCTGTCTGAATCATGAAAGACTGGACTAGAGTCCGAGCAGGCGCTAATGCAAAGAGTAGTAAAAATACAGGTTGCAATCAGGCGCAAAGATGGTCCTTTCATAGGGCCGAGCTTAGTGAGATAACGGAAAGACTCGGTAATGAGCAGCTGTGGACTGTGCTGTCAAATGTAGGGGCCGCAAATCCGTTACCAGCATCCAAATTTACAAAGCTCGCGCCATTGCTATCTCCCAGGCAAAGAACCTGATCTGCTGTTTTACCAGGCACTACAGTTCCATCCCAAACGATGTCTGGAATAGCTTGTCCACCCATAGAGGATTGTAATAATTGCAGTGGCTCAGAATCAGGATTGGTGCCCCCACCATTGATTTCATTGTCATGAATATAGATTGATTCTGGGAAGGGATCATAGTTTGGATCATCAAAAGGGCGTTCAGTGATGTAATAGCTGACAATCAGGATCGAGGTAGTGTCATTGTCAGTAAAATTATTATCGAAGACTTCTATTTCATCGTTTGCCAAAATCATCATGCCGGTACCCGCAGGAACTTCACCAACAATATTTCCTTCTGGAGCAAAATTCGGGGTGTTGTTTTCAAAAACTTGATTATTGAAGACTCGCGTATTGCGGCCACCTTGAATCGGCAAATTAGGCAAATCGAATATTAGAATTCCGCCAGTATTGTTAGTTGCGATGTTGTTATAAACATCTGCAAATGTAGAATTCTCTATTTCGATACCCGCAACATTGTATTCAGCACGTGAATTGCGAACGATAATTTGCGAAGACTGACCGACATAAATTCCGGCATCCGAGGCCCCAATAACCACTACATCATCGATCAAAATATTATTGGATTGGACCGGATAAATTCCATACGCGCCATTAGAGCTTAGTGCACCACCGGTCCACTCCGTTCGAATTCTGCGGACAATGACATTGTTGCTTTCATTAATTTTTAGCGCGTCTCCTACAGTGTCTTCGATAGCTAGATCTTCGATGACAAAATCATCGGCGGTAACGATAAGTCCTTCGGCACCTTGCATTTGGTTTTTAAAAGATAAGATTGAACTGTCTCTACCAGCGCCTCGAATTGTGACGCCTGATACATTCAAGGAAAGGCTTCGGCTCAGTTCGTGCACTCCAGCTTTAATTTCAATGATGTCGCCAGGTTGGGCTTGAATCAGTTGTTGCTGCAATGACTCCTCGAAACTAAGTTCTGGCGCTATTGGTTCATCCTGACCGCAGGCAACAAGAAGTCCGAAAAGACAATTTATTAAAATAATTTTAATAATGTAATTTTTCATAATGTGTTCCTTATCTCCAGCGGAGCCCCCAATGATTGGAACAAAAACTCGGATCTACCCAAATGGCAGTTATATTCCTGCCTGTACTCCAGAAGATAGCGATTAGGAGGCGAGTATAAAGCTCAAGTGGAGATGGAGTAAACGATCCTGCTTGAAATTACTGGAGAAAAATTACGTTAAGTAACCTTGAGAAAGTGATGCATTTTCAAGCTTGAGACTGAGTGATATTTACGAGGAGAGGGCAATATCGAACTGACTAGCATTGTCAGCTCGAGAAACCAATAATGCTAATTCACTAAAAAAGACGAACCGATTACTCGAGTCGCCTTTTTTAGTTTGGTGCTATCAGAAATTGTTTAAAGCAATCTAGTGTATAAAGTGATCTACGGGCGCATTCTCATCCCGTTATATTGATCATCAGTAACAGGATCTAACCAAACCACACTGCCTTCATAAATAGTTAGCTGGTGAGCATCCATATCAGGATGTGCTCCGTGCCAGTGCTCTATATCAGGTCCTGTCCACCAAGGTTCACCAGGACGCTGCTCATAGATAGGGCCACCCCTTGTTTGATGCATGCCAACTCCATCTTCGATCATCAGTAGCTGTCCCCAAGTATGGGTATGCCATGAAGACCTTACTCCAGCAGGAAACAAAATTCTGATGCTAGTCATATCGGGGGCCTGAGTTACCACCGGTGAGCCCCCCTGAAAATTACTTGATTGAGCTAAGATGCTGCCTGTTTGTGTGACGAAAACTACTGCGCTAAGTACTAGAGCAGCACAAACTGATGTCAGTATTTCTTTGGTTTTTCGATTTGTGTTCGGACTGTGACTCATCCCTTTCTCCGATATTGTTATGATGATATTGATTTGACAGTTAATAATTTGTAAGAATGACTAATTATTAAGCTCTCTATGGTGTTCTAAATTGTACTCTGCATAGCTTGGAGCTTATTTCTGAGAAGCATAGAATTAAACTAATGGCTGTGTCTTGTCAACTGGGCGATTCGCAATCGAATCGGAAAGTGAGCAGTGAAGGGGCTCTCGCCAGCGGAATGTCTAGGTGTTATTCTCAAGAGTCTTGGTATTTCAATAAGTGTAATAGCCCCCATTAAATAATAAACACAATTAAAAGAATAATAACGTGATATCTCTTAGTATAAGTTTTGTCCGAAATAAAAGTCGAGATGAAGTTTCATCAGTTTGTTCAGCGATTGCAGCTATAGCGTTTGTTTTCTTGGCCAACCTTTCTCAAGCGCAAGGAGTGAATCCGCTAGAATATGATCCTCGGGCTGCTCAAGCGGGTGGTGCTATTTTTCGTGCGCAATGCGCAACGTGCCACGGTGCTGACGCGAGGGGTATAGATAGCATTGATGCGCCGGATCTTACGCTGATATGGGCCCGGCAGACAACCACTGACGCCAGTGTTTTCGAGACGATTAAAGAAGGTGTTGCTGGCAGTATTATGCCGCCGCATCAAAATCCTGATCCTGAGATATGGATGACTGTTTCTTACCTAAGAAGCATTGCCGTAAGCGGTACTAATGAAACCGTAGTAGGTAATGCAGACCGAGGGCGAAATATGTTTATCGAAAATTGCTCTCGCTGTCATCGGGTTGATGGTGCCGGAGGTAGTCTTGGACCGGACCTTTCCACTATTACGGGGCGTCGTTCATTGGCATCGCTGGTAAATTCACTGCGTGAACCTAGCTCCTCAATAGGTCGTCGATTCAAACCAGTGTCCCTAACGACTGCAACCAATGAGCGAGTGCAGGGTACGGTCAAGAGTGAAGATGCTTTTTCAGTGCAGCTAATGGATAGCGAACAAGTTCTCAGAGCTTTTAACAAAACAGAATTGATTCAGTTCACTCGTGAGGCTGACTCTCTAATGCCGGTTTTTTCAGAATCTGCGCTAACTGAAGCTGATGTTAACGACATTTTAAGTTATCTACAGTCCAGGCGAGGGCGCCGACTCTCGATTTAGCTGAAATAATAATTCGACAAACGAACCGAGCAAAGCCTAACAATGACTAAGCGAGATTTATTCGAAATGCAAAACAAATTATTTTGGAAATTGATTTTCAGCACTCTCTGTCTGGGGTTGAGCAGCAGTCTGATGGGGCAAAGCAATACGGCTTCCAGTTCAGGAATCCCAAACAATGCAGGTCCGGTCTATGAAGATATTTTGCAAGGTTTTGATGACCCCTCTCGCTGGCTCACATTCTCAGGAGACTACAGTGGGAAGCGACATAGTCCTCTGCAACAAATAACCCCGGAAAATGTTGATCAACTTCGACCTCTATGGACATTTCAAACCGGGACCACCACCCGTGGCCGTGGATTTGAAACATCACCGCTTATGGACGATGGCATTCTTTATGTAACTGGCTCGAACAATTTCGCCTGGGCGATCGATGCACGTACAGGGCGATCTTTTTGGCAGTACCGTCGTGATTTACCCAATGATTTAACCTATGGAGCCAGTGCTCCGGTTAATCGTGGTTTTGGTATGTTGGGAAATCAACTCTTTATGGTGACACTTGACGCCCACCTTGTGTCTTTTGATCGTCGAACAGGAGATGTTCTTTGGGACATCCAGCTGGCTGACTACAAAACAGGTTATTCCGCGACTCTTGCTCCACTAGTGTTAGATGACAAAGTGATCGTCGGTATTTCCGGTGGCGAATATGCGACTCGTGGTTTTATCGACGCTTATGATCCTGCTACCGGAGAACAAATCTGGCGTTTTCATACTATTCCAGCCCTGGGAGAACCGGGCAGCGAGACTTGGCCTCCAGACCCTGAAGTGCTCTCTCGCGGTGGGGGTGGAACCTGGATGAATGGCAGCTATGACCCGGATTTGAATCTAATCTACTGGGGTGTTGGAAATCCGAATCCAGATTATTTCGGTGACACCCGCCTCGGTGATAACCTTTATTCAAATTCTCTAGTTGCTCTTGATGCTGACACCGGAGAATTGAAATGGCACTACCAATTTACACCCCATGACATCAATGATTGGGATTCGAATCACATGCCAGTGCTGGCAGATATCGAGTGGAACGGTCAAGACCGAAGGGTGGTAATGGTTGGAAATCGTAATGGTTTTTTCTATGTGTTGGATAGAGTCAGCGGCGAATTGCTTTTAGGCAAACCCTTTACTGCAACGAGTTGGGCGCGAGAGATTGGCGCTGATGGTCGCCCCATCGTACTGAATGATGGCAGCAAAGGTTGTCTACCCGACCCGTGGGGCAGTACTAATTTTATGCCACCATCGTTTTACCCTGATCTGGATTTATTCATTCTTACGGCACGGGAGACCTGTGCAACCTTTGTTCCAGAAGAGCCACGTTATGTTACGGGCCAATCTTCTTTTGGTGGTGTTGTCTTCATCGATGGTGAGCAGGGCTCCGGTGCCTTGCGAGCATTGGATGTTCACACCGGTGAGCTGCGCTGGGAATTTACTTACCCTTCACCGACTTTTGGTGGTGTTATGACCACGGCGGCAGGGCTGGTATTTGCGGGGGACCATGAGGGTAATTTCATGGCTTTCGATGTCGAGTCCGGTAAAAATCTCTGGCATTATCAGACCGGGTCTCGGATTTGGGGTGCAGCGGCGACCACTTACTTACTGGATGGAAAGCAGCACGTTTTAATACCTTCAGGCACCACTCTGACAGCGTTTGCGTTACCAGATTAAACCAGGCCAATTAGTGCTAAAATTGAGCCTAGCTTATGGCTCTTGGTGTGAGAGCTTAATTATCGCGTATCAAGCTTATCAGGCAGCTAATTTCGTGGACTTTTCGCTAGGAAACTCTTATTCTCAGAGCTAGTTTTGCGAGAATTCATGGACTGCGGCTATCGATTGCAACTTATTGTGACTTACCCGCTTTCGCAATCCGCTTTCGAGTAGAATTCTGCTTAATAATTCTATAGTAATTGCTATAAAGAACAGATACCTGCATAACAACCTAATAACATAAAAGCTCTATTTTTGGAGAAACTGCAATGATTGCTAGAAAATTTCTCGCGCTAATCCTTCTGCTTACCCCTGTTTTTGCTTGGGCACAGGCACATGATGCCAGTGTCGCCAATCACCAACCCCATTATTATGACGTAGCCGATTGGGACATCCAGCCTAGTGATGTAACTTACGCTGACCATATAGCGCCTGTTCT